>AMZC01000525.1_pt1 | contig 163817 bp, 150 predicted proteins | sample 948551 | NCBI WGS metagenome assembly AMZC01 (sample SAMN01120625, study PRJNA171369) | bioreactor sludge metagenome | biome: sludge; isolation source: anaerobic thermophilic cellulolytic sludge from lab reactor | place: China: Hong Kong, Shek Wu Hui wastewater treatment plant | collected... | reverse complement strand
ATGGAGGCTATAGCCTCCATCGCCTTTTATGTCGGTTCAGGGGAAAACTATGGAAGGTTATTTATCTCCAAGCCTTCTGACGTTTCCAGAGCCAGAGATGGACTGGTCGATCTGAGGATTCCCATAATAGCGTACTGCCCCACTCCCACTGATGCGCACATCCAGTGTGTCTTTGGCCCAGACAGTAACCTCGCCGGAACCGTTGATTCGTACCGTAACGTTCCTGGATTCCAGATCCGGGCAGGCAAATTTACCGGAGCCGTTGATTTCTACTGAAACGTTGTCAGCTTTTCCGCTGATGACAAATTGCCCGGAGCCACTGGTTGTGGCAGAGAGGCTGTCAGCCTGTAGATCGTCGATTTCAAACTTACCCGAGCCTGAAGTGTTCAAATCCAGCCGGCTTGTGTTCAGACGATCTATGGTTACTTTGCCAGATCCGGCAATTTGAATTTCATTGAGGTCTTTCACGGTGAGATGATAGATAAGGCGGGTATTGAAGAGCAGGCTCAGACGTGGTTTGAGCTTTAGCTCGAGCTGACCGTTGTTGACCTCGGTGATAATATAAGGGAGAAGGTTGTCATCGGTTTCTACCGAGAGGGCCTCTTTATCTCCCTGAGTAACGATGAGTTCACCTGTGCCGCTGAGTAATACTTTATTGAAGCCCGAGACTTCACGGGTTTCAGTGACCACGTTACCAGAACCGCGAATGCGTTCGTTGCCCAGATTGATGGAAAATCCACAGGCGGTGGTGGTAACAAATGCTAAAATAATGATGACAAAAAGCAGACGGAATTTCATGATGGTTCCTTTCCTGAAGAAATCTGAAATTGATCCTTTTCACTTTCATTTACGCAGGATTTGTGAATTAGTTTCGTAAAGTTTCATCCCCGGTTGTGCTTTTTTACCCGATCTGTAGATAATAGAACCAGGAGGTTGTATGAACGAAGAATCCGCCACTGCATCGGATATTTTTGAGGGGATTGAGATGGGGGTGGGTACCTGGGCATGGGGAGACCGACTGACGTGGGGATATGGTCGGGGTTACTCTCTGGCCGATTTACGAGAGGCATTTGAGGCTTCCATCGCGGCTGGACTGCGGTTTTTTGATACCGCGGAAGTTTACGGGCAGGGGCAATCTGAACAGATCCTGGGGCAATTTCTCAAAACGACTGAGGTACCTGTAAAGGTAGCGACCAAGTTCATGCCTTTTCCCTGGAGATTGGGACGAAGAACATTGATCAACGCTCTCAAGGGCTCCCTAAAGCGACTGGGGGTTTCACAGGTGGACTTATATCAGATCCATATGCCGCTTCCGCCAGTCAATATTGAAACGTGGATGGATGCCATGGCTGAAGCGGTTCAGGCTGGCTTGACGCGGGCAGTTGGAGTCTCGAATTACGATGCGGATCAGATGCGCCGGGCTTATGAACGTTTACAGCGGGCAGGCATTCATCTGGCGTCGAACCAGGTTGAATACAGCCTTCTGAACCGAACCGTGGAGAAGAATGGCTTGCTGGCATTGTGCAATGAACTGGGAGTCAAGCTGATTGCTTACAGCCCGCTTTTAATGGGAGTATTAAGCGGAAAGTACTCTCCCGAGTCTCCACCTCCGGGAATCCGGGGTGGTCGGTACGGAAGAAGGTTCCTGGAGCGGATTCAACCGCTTATGAAGTTGATTAAACAGATCGGTTCGGAGCATGGCGGAAAAACCCCCGCACAGGTTGCCTTAAATTGGGTGATCTGCAAAGGGGCTCTACCCATCCCGGGGGTAAAAACCATCAGCCAGGCTGAACAGAACGCGGGGGCGTTACACTGGCGTCTCACAGAAGAGGAAGTTAATCACCTGGACGAAATGAGTGACCGGCTCTTGGAAGAAGGGTAGGTGTGATTTATAATCGGGCCTTATGGATGATACCCAGATTCGCTATTTACCTTTTCATGCAATCAATGAGTTCATGCTGGATGATTACCGGCTAAAGGTGATCCAATCGGTGCTGCGGGATGTAGAGAAACTGCCTGGAGAAAGAAGGGGCAGGTTGAACGGTCTGATCCGCAGGCATATTAACATTCCGGGCTTCAGGAACAGTGCTATTGCCCCGTTGCCTCTGCGGGTGAAGGGGGCGGTTACGGCTTTTGAGCGCCATCCAGAGTTTACCGCCCAGGTCTTGCAGGGGTGGTCTGAACTTCATCCTGATTTGCGCGCCCGGGTTTTTGAGATGCTCAAAGCCCGAAACTGGGAACAACTTCTTCCCCCAGAAGCCGATCGGAGTAAACTGCCTGGGTTTATGACGCAGTGGCCCAAGACCGAGACGTATGAAGTGCTCGACCAAACTTACGCCGAGATGTTCCCTGATTCACCCGCTGAAAGTGATGATATTCGTTTGATGTGTGTTTGGATTGCGAATCGGCTTCCATATGAGCTCTTCGAAGACGAAGAAGAGGGAGCAGAAGAAGCCTGATTCTCTTTTCTGCGTGGATGTGGCGGCAGGAGGTTCTTCTGCCGCCATTTTTTTATAAAGGTCAATCGATAAATTCGGTTTCGACTTCTGCCTCTGAAGAGAGGGTTTCGCCGGTTGGCTCGATTTGAATCTCTCCAAAGAGTTGATCCTGATTCGCTACCACAATGCGCCGTTTAACCAATTCCAGCATGGCCAGGAAGGTGACGATCCATTCCACGCGGTCGGTCTTCTTTTCGAGCAGGGAGCGGAATGTGGTTTGCCCGAAGCGGCGGAGCGTTTCAAGGATTCCGTGAATTTTCTCCCGGATGGTAATGCGAGGTCGCGAAACCACCTGATTTAACGAGGGTAAATCCGGGCGTCCAAGAAGTATGGCACGTGCCGCATCGCGTAGATGCTGGACGGTGATGCCTGTAAGGTCAAGGCGGGCTTCGAATTTAAAAGCCGGTTGGGCCACCCGGAGATAAGTGCGTAATCCTCTGGCTTCGCGGTCGGCAAGAACCTCCGCCAGCTCTTTGAAACGGCGATAAATGATCAATTGCCGGGCGAGGGCTTCGCCGGGGTCTTCGTCATCTTTTGACGAGGCTTCAGCCGGTGGCCGTGGAAGCAAAGCGGCAGATTTAATCTGCAAGAGGCGGGATGCGATCACCAGAAATGCAGAAACCTCAGCCGGATCGCGGTCAGAAATGTGTTGGAGGTATGCCAGGTATTGGTCCGTGACCTGGGCGAGTGCCAGGGCGGTGATATCCAGCTCGGCGTGTTCGATTAATTCAAGAAGCAGGTCCAGCGGGCCTTCATAAACAGGCGTGCTGATCCGATAATGCTCGGTTTGATGTCCGGCTACCTGGAAACTCACAGGGCGAATTATAGCAGAAGCGTCAGAAACCTGAGGGAAGGGTTTATAATTTAACTTTGTTCTCATCTGATTATTAGAAAGGAGTGCCTTGAACTCAAAGAAACTTACCCATCTTGATGATTCCGGGCAGGCCAGAATGGTCGATGTTGGGAATAAACCCGATACGGAACGTATGGCAGTGGCTCGCGGCGAGGTACATCTTCAGGCCAGCACTCTGGAGCTTATTCGGGAGGGGTTGCTGAAGAAAGGGGATGTGCTTGGGGTGGCTCAGATCGCCGGAATCCTTGGTGCCAAGAAAACTGCTGAATTGATTCCTCTCTGTCATCCCATTGTCATGAATCACATTGCAGTGAAGGTGGAATTGGCGGACGATCTGCCAGGCGTAAGGATTACCGCCACTGCCCGCGCTACCGGAAAGACCGGCGTGGAAATGGAGGCTTTAACTGCTGTCAGTGTGGCTGCATTAACTGTATACGATATGGTGAAAGCGGTGGAAAAAAATGCCCGGATCGAAAATATCCATCTTGTGGAAAAACATGGGGGGCTGAGTGGGGATGTGCACAATGAATGATCTGATTAAGGTTACAGTGCTTTTTTTTGCCTCTCTGAAGGAACGGGTTGGAATGACCAGCACGACCCTGGAAATTCCACAAGGGGCGCGGGTGGCAGATCTGAAGGCTATACTTCTGGAAAGGTTTCCTGCCCTGGCGGGCGCGTCAGGGAGTATAATCATTTCCGTTAACCGCGAATTTGCGTTTGACAGCGACCCGGTGGCTGATGGGGCAGAAGTTGGGCTGTTCCCACCGGTGAGTGGAGGGGAGGGGGGGCCGACCATTTTACGGGTCACCCAAGCACCTCTCGATCTGAATGAAGTTGTGGCGCAAATTACTTTACCAACCACGGGGGCAGCCTGTGTATTCAGTGGAATGGTTCGAGGAAAGACCACTCGTGGAGCGGCGCATGAGACCATTCAACTGGAATATGAAGCCTATATTCCCATGGCTGAAGCTAAAATGGCTCAGGTAGCCAGAGAAATCCGCGAACGCTGGCCAGCGGTGGAGGGCATTGCCATCATTCAACGGATTGGCAGTCTTGAGGTAGGCACACCGACAGTGGTCATCGCTTGCAGTGCCAGTCATCGAGACACAGGTGTCTTTGAGGCGGCAAGATACGGGATTGACCGATTAAAAGAAATTGTGCCGGTTTGGAAGAAGGAAATTGGTCCACATGGAGAAATCTGGGTGGATGGCCATTACCATCCCAGAAGGGGCGATTAACCCCATGGTGAAGCAGGTGTTATTCGGGAACTAATGGGACGCAAGCTGCCGGGGCCATCGGAGAGATGGAAAATATGGAGACGAATCGGGCGGCTCGCGTCCCCTGGGTTCCAGGGAGAGACAAATGGAGCAGATCACCAATCATGTAGAGTCTCCGCAAGAATTTGCGAAACGAATTGGTTTGCATTTCAATGACTGGATGTTGCTCAGCCGGGCTTTAACCCATCGTTCCTACCTGAACGAGCATGCTGAAGCGCTGGAAGATAATGAACGCCTGGAGTTCTTGGGTGACGCAATTCTGGATTTTATTGTAGGAGCCTGGCTCTACAACCGCTTCCCGGAAATGCCCGAGGGCGATCTGACGCGAATGCGTTCGGCACTGGTGTATACCGAGCAACTGGCTGAATTTGCCCGTCAGATTGGCCTGGGGGCTGCCATGCGGCTGGGAAAAGGGGAGAGCCAGGCGGGAGGGCGTGACCGCCCCGCCCTGTTGTGTGATACTTTCGAAGCGCTGATTGGAGCGATTTATCTCGACCAGGGCATCGAGGCGGTGCGAGAGTTTATTGCGCCCATGCTTGAAGAAGCTTCTGACCGGATTCTGGCCACGCATAGCATTGAAGACCCCAAAAGCCTCCTGCAGGAATGGGCACAATCGCAGGGGTTTCAGGCACCGCATTACATCACACGTAATGCTTTTGGCCCCGATCACTCGAAAGTGTTTGAAGTGGAAGTCATTATCAATGGAGAGTTGTATGGGCGAGGCACCGGTCACAGCAAGCAGGCGGCTGCAAAAGCAGCGGCAAAGGACGCTCTGGAGCGTCTTGGAATGCTCTAATCCGACGGGCTATTATTTCTTTTCCTGTTTTTTTACCACATGCGGGGTATGGCTTCTTTATGCCTTTATTAAAATCGCTTGAACTTCATGGTTACAAAACCTTTGCGAGCCGTACTATTTTTGAATTCCCCGGACAGGTGACGGCCATCGTGGGGCCAAATGGATCGGGGAAGTCAAACATTGCCGATGCGGTGCGTTGGGTGCTGGGGGAACAATCCTACAGTCTTTTACGCGGGCGTAAAACCGAGGATATGATTTTCTCTGGATCGGAACTGCGCCCGCGGGCGGGGATGGCCTCGGCCTCGATCGTATTTGATAATGAGAGTGGTTGGTTACCGATTGATTACTCTGAGGTCTGCATTACCCGACGCGCTTATCGTGATGGCACCAATGAATACTTATTGAATGGACAGCGGGTGCGTTTGAAAGAGATCACTGAGTTGCTGGCGCAATCTGGACTGGCGGAACGTACTTATACGATCATCGGGCAGGGCCTGGTTGATGCGGCCCTTTCCTTAAAACCGGAGGAGCGGCGGCGTTTCTTTGAAGAGGCCGCCGGAATAGGCCTGTATCGCGCAAGGCGCGAGGAAGCCCTTAACCGATTGGATGCCACGCGCAGAAACCTGGAACGGGTGCAGGATATTCTCAGTGAACTGGAACCGCGCCTGCAAAGCCTGGAACGTCAGGCAAAGCGGGCCATGGAATATGAGCAAATCCGCAACGACTTACGGATTCTTTTACGAGAGTGGTACGGGTATCACTGGCAGCGCAGTCAGGCAGAACTGATCCATGCCCGAGAAGCTCTGCGAGTTCAGGAAGAGCGTCTGGAACAGGCGCGTCAGAGGCAAACAGAGGCTGAGAATGCCGTTAACAAAGTGGATGAACAACAACAGGAATTGCGAGAAAGGCTCAACACGTGGCACCGCCAATCGGCTGAACTCCATACCCAAAGGGAAAAAATTAGCCGTGCCCTGGCGGTGATGGAGGAACGCCAACGCTCGCTGGTGGAGCAGCGCCGAAGAATGCAGAGTGACCTGGCCCGTTTGGAAGAAGAACAGGTTGCCCGTCAGGCAAGGCATGGAGAGCTGGAGGAAGAGGTAGAACGCCTTCGAGCGGAACTCGCCGAGTCGGCGGAACAACTGGAAAGGGCACGGCAGGCACTGGCCAAACGGCAGGCTGAACGTAGTGAACTGGAAGGCAAACTGCGTGAAGCCAGGCGGGCACTGGTGAGTGCTGAGACACATCAGGTGCAATGGAAGGCCCGGTCCGATGAGCTGGCGAATCGACTGGAGACATTAACGGCCAGCCTGCGCGGCTTGGAACAAACGATGGCGCATGAAGGAGAGGATCGTAAGCGTTTGCAGGCCAGGTTGGAACAATGGGAGTTGAATCGAAAGAGTGCCGAGGAGGAACTGCATAGGGCAGAAGGCGGACTCAATACTCACCGGGATGCATTGCGAAAGCTGGAAGAACAAAGGCGTGCAATGCTTGAAGAACGCGGGAAGCTGGAAGCCGAACGTGAACGATATAAAGCCCAGCTTGAGGTTCTTGAGCAGGCTGAGCGTTCGCTCAGCGGCCTTGCCAGCGGGACGCGTTTTCTACTGCAAGAGGCCCAACAGGGGCGACTCAAGGGAAAGTTTCAGGCGCTCATTGGTGGCCTGGTTGTTCCTGCTGAGTTCGAGCATGCTATTGCCGCGGCGCTTGGAGAAGCTCTGGACTGCCTGTTGCTGGATGCATCGGACCATCTGGATGAGGTACTTGAGGTTCTGGAACGAGCCGAAAAGGGACGCGCTGTGATTGTGCCTGTCGCGGAGGCGCGTGTGCGTGAGGAGATCAGGCAAGTCGGGGATGAAGGTTGCCTGGGAATTGCGGCTGATCTGGTACAGGTGGTTGACGCATGGAAACCCGCTATCAAAGTGTTGCTCGGACACGTTCTGGTGGCCAGAGATCGGCAGAGCGCCCGGCGGATCCTTGAACAATTGCCCGATTGGGCGCGCGTTGTAACCCTGAAGGGCGAAGTTTTTTCAGGGAATGGTATGGTAATTGCTGGCAAGGAGGGGAAACCCAACCATCTGATCAGCCGCTCCCGGCGGCTTCAGGAATTGCGGCAATCAGTTGAGGCTGTTTCTCTCCGCCTGGAAACTTTGAATGAACAATTACGCACGGTCGAGAATCAATTCGTTGAACTGCGTGCCCGGGAAAAAGAGCTGGAAAACATGGTAAAGCAGGCGCAGGGGGCTCTCTCGAAAGCCAGCCAGGGATACCAGCAGGCCGTCCTCGAAAATGAACAGGCTCGCCAGAAGCAGGAGTATCAGGTGCGGCAAGCAAATGCACTCAAAGGACAAATCGAACGAGCCGAAGGGGAAAGGCAACAGGTCGCGAAGGAGCTGGAGGCAGGTGCCCTTCGAGTGCAGGCATTAAGCGAAGAAGTACGTGAGTTGAACCGCTCGCTTAACGGTTTACCCCTGGAAGAGCTTCAATCTACCGTGAATCACTGGAACACCGCTCAAGCAGTGACTGCTCGCGCAGTGAGAGATGCCGAAAAGCGCCTGATGGAATTAACTGAAGGATTGACCGGCATTCAGAGTCAGATTGAAACTCTGAAACAGCGTCTGGAGGAGTCGAGAATCGGCCTGGAACAGGTGGATTCTGAACGTCGTCAGGCGCTTGCAGAGGAAGAGGTGTTGAATCAGCAAATCGAGGGGTTGCGGGAGCAAATTGAGCCAGCCGAACTACAGCTAAAAACCGTGCAGGAGGAGAGCGCCCGCCTCCGGGATCATTTAATTGCGGCTCAGCAGGCTGTGACTCTGGCTGAGCGATACACCACCCAGGCTCAACTGGAAGCGACCCGCTGCCGTGATTCTTTAGAAACCTTACGCCGGAAAATCGAGGAAGATTTCGGGCTTGTGGCTTTTGAATATTCAGGGGACGTTTCTGGGCCAACCCCACTGCCACTGGAGGGTATGGTTGAGCAACTTCCAGCTATTACCGAGGTACCTGCCGATCTGGAAGAGAATATTTCACGTCAACGGGCTTTGCTCAGGCGGATGGGGCCCATTAACCCCGAAGTCCAACACGAATATCGTTCGGTGAAAGAGCGATATGAATTTCTCACTGGCCAGGTGGCCGACCTCCAGAAAGCCGATGCAGATCTCCGGCAGGTGATCACTGAGTTAGATGAATTAATGAGGCGAGATTTTCATAAAACTTTTGATGCGGTTGCGGCGGAGTTTCGACAGATGTTCACCCGGCTTTTTGGAGGTGGATCGGCCCGGTTAATTTTGAATGACGCGGAGAGTACGGCTGAAATGGGAATTGATATCGAAGCTCGCCTGCCTGGCCGTCGTGATCAGGGGCTGTCACTCCTTTCTGGAGGAGAGCGAAGCCTTACGGCGGTGGCTTTGATCTTTTCTTTACTTAAGGTGTCACCCACGCCTTTCTGCGTGATGGATGAAGTGGACGCCATGTTAGACGAAGCCAATGTTGGCAGGTTCCGCGACCTTTTGCGTGAACTTTCTGAAAAGACCCAGTTTATCATCGTTTCGCATAACCGGAATACTGTTCAGGCAGCTGATGTGATTTACGGGGTGACTATGGGGCGGGATTCGGCCAGCCAGGTAATCAGCCTGCGTCTGGATGAATTGAGCGACGAGATGGTTCAATGAATTTGAAGGACCACCGAAAAGAGGCCGGTCAAAAGCCGGCCTCTTTTCGATGAAATTGAATTGGTGGGTTAATTATTGCCCTGCATAGGGGGTTACGGCAGGATCTGTTGGTACTACTGTCTGCCAGATATCGAACGTCTTTACTTGATCACTGGCTTTTGCCTGGGTCAGCCATTCGTTCCATCGAGACTGTTTGGCGTTGTTGAGTTCATTGTCGGTCAGGGGTAGTACCTGCTTGCCGAGGAGCTGGATAATGTGGTAGCCAAACTGCGATTTGACTGGCTGGCTGATTTGCCCAATATTGAGGGCAAATGCGGCGTTTTCAAATTCAGATACCATGACACCCTTGGTGAACCAGCCCAAATCGCCTCCGCGATCTTTACTTCCGGTGTCTTTGGATACTTCTGATGCCAGTTTGGCGAAATCCTCTCCCTTGTTTAATCGATCAATCACCTGTTTAGCTTCTTCTTCGGTGTCAACGAGGATATGCCGGGCCCAGATTTTTTCTCCCTCGGTTGGAACATCGGCGGTAATGGCATCGTAAACTTTCTTCCGAAGCAGACTGTAATAGATATATTTTCGGAGATGGGCTTCGTCATATCCGAGGGCCTTTATCGTGCTGAGGAACGTTCCCAGCTCGGTTTTGTACCCCTCCAGTGTAAACTCGGTGGGGGTGGGAAGCGGGGTGGGAGAAGCTTCGGGCGTGGGGGTTGGACCGCCCGGTGTGGGAGTCACTGCGGTGGGGGTAAGGGTGGGAGTAGAGGTTGCCGGTTCAGCAGTAGGGGTTGGTGTGTCAGTAGGGGTAGGAGGCAACCAGGCTTCCTGAGTGGGGTTGAGGGTTGCAGTCACGAAGGGAGTGCTGGTGGGCGCAGGGGTGGGCGTGCCATTGGCGTAAAACCCGAAAGCCTCCTGCAATCCTTTTTCAACCTCTTCATCACTTACGGTGATTCCACGGGCTTTGGCTTCTTGAGCGACCAGGAGGTCTTCAATCATCTGGTCGAGTACCCGCTTTCCGATATTGGTCGGGTCGGCCAGCTGGGTCTCAATTTGTTGAATCTGTTGTCCGTAAAATTGGGCGAGGAAAGGATTGCTAGTGATCTGCTCATATTGACGGACGAGAAGGAACCGTGCAAAACGGGTTTCTGTCTGAAATTCACGCACGGTAATTTTTTCGTTACCTACCTGCGCGACGACGCGCTGATATTGAAATACCTTCTGGTCCAGAATGCCGTAGGCAATCAGGGCAAAGACAAGGACAAAAATAGCCGTTACCCCGGCTACGAGGTAACGGGTTTGCTGACGCTCTTTTTCAATGCGTGCAAGATGTTTTTTAGTGGTAACGCTAGGAGAAGGATTTTTTGCCATGGACGACCTCTCGGAAAAAAAAGAAAGGGGCAAGGGCCGGCGTGTGCCCATGCCCCTCTGGATGGCGCGAAAAATCAGTCGAGATCGCCGCCCACAAAAGGCAGGAAAGCCAGATGGCGGGCACGTTTGATGGCGACTGCCAGTGCACGTTGATGTTTGGCGCAGGTGCCGGTCTGACGACGCGGACGGATTTTTCCTTCCTCGGTGATAAACCGGCGGAGCATATCCACCTGTTTATAGTCGATGAGGATATTTTTGTCTACGCAAAACTGGCAAATTTTGGGTCTGGAGACGTAGCGCCGTAGCGTTGGTTGCTCGTTCTCCATCATGGTATCGTCACTCATAGGTCTTACTCCAACTAGAAGGGATATTCGTCATCGAATTCATTCTCTGTGTCGGGAACTTCTCCAGCCTGGGTTGAGGAATTATCCCGGCGATCACCGAGAACCATCATCTCGCTGGCGACAATCTCCACCGAGGTGTGCCTGACTCCTTCACTGTCTTCCCAGCGGCGAGTCTGTAAGCGCCCCTCAACATATACCTGCTGACCTTTGGTGAGGTATTGCTTGCAGATCTCAGCCAGGTTGCCCCAGGCGACGACGTTAAACCATTCGGTTTCAATATGCCGCTCTCCGTCGGTTGAATTCCAGCTTCGTGAGGTGGCGACGGTAAAAGTTGTCACTGGTTTTCCGGAAGGGGTATAGCGCATTTCAGGATCACGCCCCAGATGACCAATGATCATGACCTTATTCAATCCGCGGCTCATATCATTCCCTCGTTTCGATCCGACGACACAGATGAATAGAAATGGCTGACTACTTTGCAATGATCATGTAGCGCAGCACGGGCTCGGTCAGCCGCAGATTGCGGTCGAGCTCATTGCTGAAGGCAGGGGGCATGCTGGTTTCAAAATAGACGTACTGGCCATCTCGCTGTTTGCGGATGGGATAGGCCATGCGGCGTTTTCCCCAGACGTCGGCTTTTTCCACCGATCCACCAGCTTCAGTAATCCACCCTTTAACCTTATCGATGAGCGCGGTAAGAGCCGTCTCATCCAGGTCGGGATGGACAATGAAGACAACCTCGTAGTTACGCATAACTGGATCCTCCTTTCCCTGGGTTTGCCCCTGTTTTCGCCGTTGGCGTTACAGGAGTGGAAAGTAACAACGTGGTTTACAGGGGGCTATTATACCTGAGAGCCCTGGTTTTGAACAGCCTTTCAGTAATTTTTGCGGAGATCCATTCCCGTATAAAGAGAGGCAACTTCGTCAGCGTACCCATTGAATTTCAGGGTGGGGCGACGCCCCAGCTCGCCAATGCGCCGTTCACTGGATTGTGACCATCGCGGGTGAGGAACATCAGGGTTAACATTGGCATAAAAACCGTATTCATTCGGAGCGATTTCCATCCACAGGCTGGTGGGCTGATTAACCACCAGCTCAATTTTCACAATGGCTTTAATGCTTTTAAAACCGTATTTCCATGGAACAACCAGCCTGAGTGGGGCGCCATTTTGCGGAGGTAAATCTTTACCATAAAGACCGGTAGCCAGAAGGGTTAAAGGGTGCATGGCCTCATCCAGGCGTAGACCTTCAACGTAGGGCCAGGGGTAAAAGGGAGAGTTCTGTTCGGGCATCTGTGATGGGTCGTAAAGGGTGGTGAATTTGACATATTTCGCATCGGAGGTGGGTTCTACTTCCGCGAGGAGTTTGGCGAGTGGAAAACCGTTCCACGGAATCACCATAGACCACCCTTCTACACACCTCAGGCGGTAAATACGCTCTTCAATGGTGAATTTGCGGCGAAGTAGATCGAGGTCGTAGGTGCCGGGTTTATTTACCAGCCCGCCCACATAGACCTGCCAGGGAGAGGTGATCAACCCCGCGGCCAGTCCGGCCACGGCTTCTTTATCGGTCGAAAATTCATAGTAATTGTTGTACCCCGTGATTTGTTCGTAGGTATTAGGTGTATCAGGAAGAGGAGTGGCTGGAGGAGAAGAAGCCTCCTCTCCAGATAGCGAGGCGGGGGAGCAGGCTGCCAGGGCCAGTGCTCCTGCCGCCAGGATCGCCTCGCGCATCCATCGGCGGCGGGAAAGATAGATCGATTCCGGGGTTATTTCTGAAGATGGTATTCTGTTCATCATTACCTCTAAAAAGGATCACCTGTAAAAGAGGAATCTGAAAACTGATCGGGCGGTTTTCAGTACGGAACGCCGGCAATGTAGTGAAGCAAGGCACGGGTGAGCAGAGTGTCGGCTGTAGCACGGTGAGCGTTAGGCAAGACGATGCCGCACTGTTTTCCGGCTGCATCGAGAGAGTGGTAACGGTAAGACTGACGCCTTGGGTCCCATTCTCCACGGTATTCCGCGTAAAGCTTGAGCAAATCGAAGGTTCTGAAGCGTTCTTTCCATGGCAGACGATAACGCGCATGAGATTGAGCCATCATTCTCAGGTCAAATTCCGCATTATAGATTACGATGAGTCGGCCAAAGAGGATGGAGCGTACCTCTGGCCAGATAGCCGGCCAGGAACGTGCGGTTTGAACATCCACATCTTTAATCCCATGAATGCGAGTAACATCGGCGGGGATGGAGCCTGCTGGCCTGACCAGGGATTCGAATAAAACTGCTCCATCATCATCAATAATAGAAATCTCAAGAATTTCAGCCTCAGGCCCCAGGCCGGTAGTTTCGGTATCAAGGTAAACCGGTTTTTCGGCCAGAATGATGCGGGCGGTTTCGATTGCGCGTTGTCGAAGGGTTTGGGTGATTGGGGTGTTCATAACTCACCGTTTCCAGAGTTTTATTTGGTCCAGGTCTACCCGGAACCCCGCGGTTTGGTTTGCGGCGACGAAAGCGCCAAAATAACCGGAAGACCGGGTAGAATCCGTGACTTCATCGATCAGGGAGCCATTGATGTACAGGCTTATTTTATCTCCCTGTGCAAATACGCCCAGCCGGTTGATTTGATCTGACCTAGCCTGGATGGAAGAAGTGGCTTTCAACGATATCAATTCATTTTGAATATCATGGTCAAGATCACGATAGGTCAGGTTATAACGGCCATCGCAGGTAACGCCGAAGAAATACCCGGCATTCTCTTTGCTGGCGCGAAAAACCACCCCATACAGGTCAGAGCCTGCGCATGAGCGCGTACGGAATGTGGCCTCAAGGTAAAAATTCGAGGGGTTTTGGGCATAGGTCAGAGACCAGCCCAGCCAGCCGTTGGCATTTCGTCCTGTAAGTGCCAGAGTGCCATCCTCGGCTTCTACTTTGGTCTGGTCATTTTCGAAGAGGTAAAAATTTTTCGCTGTGTCGAGGGTGTCTTTCCAGGTTGGGTCTCCAAGCGTTAATGCCGGGTCAGAAGGATTGGTAGTGGGTGTGGGCACAGGTGGAAATGTTGGGGTGGCTTCAGGTGTGACAGACGGCATTGGAGAAGGCGTTTCGGTGGCAGAGGGGGCGTTTTGGGTACTGCTTTCCCGGGTTGCCAGAAGATTGGCAATTTGAGTGCTCACCAGATCGACTGTGGGGGTAGGGGTAACCATGGGCCGGGTTGGCAGGTTACAACCCGCCAGAAGAAGCGCGGTGAGGATGAGAAGAAGGTTTTTATTCCTGGGCGTGTGGATCATAGGCTGATGGTATCTTGACCTTTCTACTCCCATTATAGCGGAGATGCTAACGCATCGGTTAAAATTGTGTAAGAGATTAAACCCCGGGGTTGTTTCAATGTCAGCTTTTCGTTATCTCATCTTTTACAAGCCTTATGGAGTGGTGTCGGCGTTTACCGATTCAGAGGGCCATCCAACCCTTAAAGAGTATATTCCCGTGCCAGGTGTATACCCTGCCGGGCGGCTGGATATGGACAGTGAAGGACTGCTTTTTTTAAGCGACGATGGTGATCTTATCCATCGGCTTACTGATCCCCGTTATGAACATCCGAAGACCTATCTGGTACAGGTAGAGGGGGAGGTGACTGACGAGGCGCTTGGCCGCCTGATGACCGGGGTGATGGTTAAAGGGAAACCAACCCGGCGTTGCCGGGTGATGGTCATTCCGGAGCCGGAATTACCCGAGCGCCCGAAGGCCGTTACTCCTCATGGGCCAACGACCTGGCTGCGCCTGGTGCTAACCGAAGGGCGAAAAAGGCAGATACGCCACATGACGGCGGCGGTGGGGTACCCGACCCTGAGGCTGGTGCGGGTAGCCATCGGCGATATTCACCTTGGAGAACTCCGCCCTGGAGAATGGCGTGAGCTTGCGCCAGATGAAGTGAACGCTCTCCGCACCTCGTTAAGAATCATGGGCGGGCGAATTCCTGCAGGGTCTCGAGGTAATGCTCGGGTATCCCGATATCGAAGCGGCGTCCATCGATCACCAAACCAAGGAAGCCGTCGGTCTGGCGGAGGCGGTCGAGGGCCGAAGTGAGTTGAAACTCTCCCCGCTCGCGCAAGTTATTGCGGATATTGGTTTCCAGAATATCAAAGACTTCTGGTTTGATGATGTACTGGCCGAAAACTGTGAGATATTCTCCCTCAGGAAGACGAGGGGGGTGTAAATTGGTGCGGGCGTAATCGAGGGTGGGTTTTTCGGCGAACTCGGTGATGTTCATCACACGCTGTTCGTCCAACCAGACGCCATTGACCACCCCGAAGCTGCTGATGTCTGCCTCGGGGGTGCGTTTGAGGCCAACCACACTCAACCCATGCTGATTGTAGCAATCGATCAACTGGCGAGCACAGGAAACAGCCCCATTGGAGCGGTAAATGTGGTCGCCAAGCATGAGCAGGAAGGGTTCATCGCCGATTTGTTCACGGGTGGTGTACACCGCGTGCCCAAAACCTTCTTGATTCTCCTGAACGATAAAGGAAACCTGCTGACCAATCTGGAGTAATCGGCGGGCGTATTCTTGAAAATGCGGGGGGAGTTTATTGAAGTTCTCGATGGATATTTGGGCGTTGAAAAAATTCCGAAAATCATTGAGGTCGTCACGCTGGACGATGATATAGACTTCTTCGATACCTGCTTCCAGGGCTTCCTCTACAATCAACAGGATCGCAGGTTTGGCGATTCCATCGCGGTCGATGATGGGGAACAGTTCTTTCTTGGTGGCCTTGGTTGCCGGGAATAACCGTGTCCCAAACCCGGCTGCCGGGATGACTGCCTTGCGCACCTTGGGGCCAGCTTTAAGCGTGAGTTTTATGGCGGGTAGCCCCAGGTCTTTTTCCAGAATACGTACTACGGCTTCCTGATCAGCTTCACTCCGACATAGAAACTGTGCGGTGCCGTCTCCCTGCGAGCCAACCCCTTTACAGCCATAAATATGAGGTTGAAGTGGAGCATAATTAAGCACCCGGTGCAAGACAGGAGCCGTTAACTCTTCCGGGCACACCGGTGTGGCATACCGGTCAAAATATTCCTGGGCTTGTTGCATTAATGCTCCAAGGGTGGGGGCATCTGAACGTTGCAGGGCTTCTACCGCGCGAAATACAATTTCTTTATTGATGGGCCCAAGCAGGCGCTGGACGTTTTGTTCGGCTTCGTTTTCTGCAAAGGGGTAACAGCGGTTCAGCCGGTTGAGAATCTCCATCGTGTCTTTTTTGGAGAGCAAATCCACCAGGACGAAGTACATGTCTTTATCCACTCGGAGTTCTTTGGTCTCCAGGCGGTCACCATCAAAGGTCATCAAGACAGGACGGTTGCCATAGGCGCATCCCTGATCCATTCGCCCGCAACGGGAAGGAGTGGTGATTTCACCCATGTACGCCAGTTCCATTTCGCCACGGATGGTTAGTTTTAAATCGTAGATACGATTAAAAGCCCGGGCAGTCAGGACGCAGATAGCCGCACTCGAAGAAAGACCCTTTCGAATGGGAAGGTCTGTTTTATAGTTGTTCATGACCAGCCCGCGTACATGGTAATTCGTCAACACCTGATAGGCTACCCCGGCAACATAACTCCAGAATCCCCCCCGTTGGGCTTCTTCCAGAAGCGCCTGAGGTTCCATGGCAATTTCGTAAGGGCCTACGACTTCACCTTCAGGGGTGGTGGAAGTAAGGATGAGTTTGTTGGGGTGGGGCTCCACTTCGGCGTAGATGCCCTGGTTGGTGCCACAGATGATGGCATAACCTTTCTCAATGTCCGCATTGATCCGTCGGTAACCACCCGCCCAGTCGGAGTGTTCTCCAAGCAAGCAAACGCGCCCAGGAACGAAGATTTTCATGCCGGCTCCCGATGTTGAGGATAAAGAACATCTTTATTGTATTGGGATTGGGCGACTGCGTCAATTTGATCGGCGCACAGGTTGAGAGGATGGTGTTGTATAATTCACTCAGACGGTATGAAAACCCACATCATTCAACTGGATAGTCATGACGATGTGCTTTCGGTGCGCGATAAAATGGCCTGGAGCAAGGCACCGCGGATTTTACTCGTCTGGCCTCAACGTGGAAGCGTCCTGAAGCGGCAGGTAGATCTTTTTCTGCTTCATCGTCATGCCCGCTCGCTGGGGGCTCAACTGGGGTTGGTGACCCAGGATCAGGATGTGCGTCGGATTGCTCTGGAAGAGGGGATTCCGGTGTTTGGGTCAGTGGTGCAGGCGCAGAACCGTTCGTGGCGGCGTCCGCGCAGGCAACGCAGGCGGAACTGGTTGAATCAGCGACCGCGTGTGGTTCCCACCGATTTGCGCACCTGGAGGTCTTCTCTTCGCCCGAAGCAAATGGATTATCCCTTTCTACGGATCCTATCCTTTGTTTTGGGTATACTGGCGGTTTTTTCTCTGGTTGCCTTCTTTTTGCCTTCTGCGAAGGTTGTCCTTACCCCCCTCCAAATAGAACAAAAGTTAGATTTACCGGTCTGGGCAAGCCCTGACCTTCCATCTGTTAACCTTTCTGGCGGTTTGCCGGCTTTCCCGGTGAGTGTGGTAGTTGAGGGAGGTGAACAGAGCCCCAGCACTGGAAAGACGGCCTTACCAGATCGATCGGCGACCGGTGAGGTCGTTTTATCCAACCTTGGGGTGCAGCCTGTCGAAATTCCTCAGGGAACCGTCATTTTGGGTGGTGCTGAAGGCTCCAATAGGTATGAGACAACCCGCCAGGTGATTGTTCCCGGAGGGGTGGGGCAGACCGTCACTGTGCCCGTGAGGGCGCTTTTACCGGGTTCGCAGGGCAATCTGGATGCCGGAAGTACACTGGCGGTGGAAGGATTGCTTGGAATGGTCGTGCTGGCGAACAATCCGGAGCCGATTCAGGGAGGAGAAGACCGATGGTCTCCCTCTCCAGCTGAGCAAGATTACCAGAAGCTGGAGCAGACACTGGAAAACTCTCTTCGATCGGCTGCCATGGAAGAACTTTTGAAATCTTTGACGTCTGATCAGCTTCTGGTACCGGGGAGTCTGAAACTGAGTAAAAAAATGAGCGAAACCCGAGAACCCCAGCCCGGCCAGCCAGGCAGTGAAGCGCGCCTTAATCTGCAGGCCGAGTTTACAGCATGGTACATCCGAAAAGCAGATTTATCCTCCCTTTCTCAAACGGCGCTGAACGTCAGTTTGCCGGCCGGTTTTCACCCTTTACCAGAATCCCTGGAATTTCATTTTGCTGAGGGGAGCAAGATCGATGCTCAGGGCGCCATCCACTGGACAACTCAGGTTTATCGAAAGGCAGAGGCAGACTGGTCAGGCGGTGTTGCCGCTCAGGCACTGGTGGGCTACCCTTCTACCGAGGCAGTATCCAGGCTCATGGCAATGTTTTCACTGGCTGAGCCTCCGGAAGTGTATTTATTCCCGTCCTGGTGGCCGAGAATGCCCTGGGTGCCTTTTCGGATCGAGGTCGTAAAACGATGAGAGAAACCGGACGCATTCTGGGGGTAGACCCGGGAGACCAGCGCATCGGGCTGGCGATCAGCGACCCAACAGGTACCATTGCCGGCCCTCTGGGGATTATCCATCACGTGGCAAGAGCTCTCGATGCAGCTCAGATTGCTCAGATCGCCCGGGAGCAGGGCGCGGTGAAGATTGTGGTGGGGCAGGCACTGGATGAGGATGGTTATCCCACCCCGCAAGGACGTAAAGCGGTTCGTCTGGCAGAGGCCATTCGCGGGCAAACGGATCTTCCTGTAGAGTTATGGGATGAGAGTGGTAGTACCCGCCTTGCACGTGAATCACGGATTGCCATGGGGGTTAAACGCAGCCGCCGAGGCGGCCACATGGATGAGATTGCCGCCACGATTATTTTACAAAGCTATTTAGACGCACAGGCCGAACCATGAAAAAGAGACCCCGTTTAGGATGCCTTGAACTCGTGCTGCTGGGGGTGTTCATTCTTTCATTCCTTCTGCTGCTGATGGGGGGGTCGGGGTATTACCTGCTTCCCCGCCTTGCAGAAGATGCTTTTGGCCCGGCCAACCCTGCACTGGGAGAGGCACAGCGCATCACTGCCGTGGTGGAATTGCTCCTGCATCGAGAAGATCTCAATCGTCCTCTGGATAAAGAAGGGCAACCTCGTACTTTTATCGTCCGACCAGGAGAAACTGCCAATTCGGTAGCTATTCGCCTTGAAGAGAGCGGTTTGGTCTGGAATGGAACGGTTTTTCGAACATACCTGATGTATACCGGACTGGACACTACAATTCAGGCCGGGGAATATACGCTCAGCCCCGCCATGACACCCCGCGAAATTGCTCTGGAGTTACAGGATGCGACCCCTGAGGAGGTAGAATTTAACATCCTGCCCGGGTGGCGCGCTGAGGAAATTGCTGCCGCACTGCCCACTTCGGGGTTATCCATCCGCCCGGAGGTTTTTCTACAGGTGGTTAGAACACCCCCGGAGTCTATCCTGCCTGCGGATTGGCCCTCAGGGAAGCCGCTTGAGGGGACGCTCTTGCCGGGATCGTACCGGTTAATGCGCAATCTTACAGCAGATATGATGGTGAGGACTTTCATGCGGGCATTTGATCAAGCCGTTACGGATGATCTGCGGAACGCATTTGCAAGCCAGAATCTCAGCCTGCAGGAAGCGGTGACGCTGGCTTCGATTGTTCAACGGGAGGCGATACTTGTCGAAGAGCAGCCGTTGATTGCGTCGGTGTTTTTCAACCGTTTAAAAGATGGCATGAAACTCGATAGCGACCCCACGGTGCAGTATGCGCTTGGGTTCAATGCTTCTCAAAACACCTGGTGGACTAATCCGTTATCTGCCAGTGATCTGCAAATCAATTCCCCGTATAATACTTATTTAAATCAGGGGTTACCCCCCGGCCCCATTTGCAACCCTTCTATCGAGGCGCTGCGGGCAGTGGCTTATCCGGCACAGACCCCCTATTATTATTTTCGCGCCGCCTGTGATGGTTCGGGACGGCATACCTTTGCGCGAAGTTACGAAGAGCATTTACAGAATGCCTGTCCATGAGTTATTTTAAAAAAGGAGCAGCCATGGAAATTCTGGGGATCGATATCGGCGGAACTGGCATCAAAGGTGCGGTAGTGAATACCGATACCGGTGAAATGACTACGGAGCGTTTTCGCCTTCCTACTCCCGAAAAGGCCCGACCCGAAGAGGTAGCCGCAACCGTGAAAGAGCTGGTTGCTCATTTCAACTACCATGGGCCGGTGGGAACCGGTTTCCCGGCAGTTGTTCAGAAGGGTGTGGTGCGAACAGCGGCGAATATCCATAAAACATGGATCGGCCTGGACGCTTCCTCGTTGTTCAGCGAGGCTACAGGATGCCCTTTCTATGTGGTGAACGATGCGGATGCCGCCGGGCTGGCAGAGATGTCCTTTGGCGCCGGGCGCGGTCAGATGGGGGTGGTGATGATGATCACCATCGGCACGGGAATCGGCACGGCACTTTTCGTGGATGGGATTCTGGTGCCAAACACAGAACTGGGGCACATTGAAATTCGCGGTAAGGATGCTGAAACTCGTTCCTCGGATGCAGCGCGACAGCGAAAAAGACTCTCATGGCAGGCCTGGGCAAAGCGCCTGAACGAACACCTGGAGCGGTTAGAAAACCTCTTCTGGCCTGACCTCTTCATTCTGGGTGGGGGTGTAAGTAAGTCGGCAGATAAATTTGTGCCTTATTTTAACCTGCGTACGAGAGTGGTGATCGCTCAACTCCTCAATCAGGCGGGAATCGTAGGCGCGGCGCTTTACGCCAGGACGAAATTTAGCTGAGGGCATACCCGGGTTAGCCGATTCCGCCAGAACTGATTATTCCTCCCTCGGTCAGGCGGCGGAGGTTGCTCAGAGCGTTTTGGATTTGATCCTCTGATACGGGGATGCCGGTATCGCGATGCCGAAGTTCACCGCGATGAGCCTTTTCGAGGGCAACCTCCAGAATGGTCAGGTTGCGATTCGAGGCTTCTTTTACCAGTGCGGCTCCGGCGCTATATCCAATCAGAGGGTTCAGGGCCGTAACAAGGATGGCATTCCGTGCTAACCAGCCTTCGGCTTTTAGGCGGTTGGCCAGTAGCCCACGGACACACTTATCAGTGAATGCCCGGATTGAACCGATACTAATCTGCATTGCTTCAAAAAGATTATGGGCAATAATCGGCATCATCACGTTCAATTCGAACTGCCCGGCCTGGGCTGCCAGTGAAATGGTCAGGTCGCATCCCTGAATGTGGAACATGGCCATGTTAAGCATTTCGGCCATCACGGGATTCACCTTCCCCGGCATGATGCTCGATCCGGGTTGCACGGCTGGCAGGCGGATTTCATCCAGGCCGGTAGCGGGGCCCGAAGCCAGCAGGCGAAAATCGTTGGCAATGCGGGTCAGGGTGATGGCCAGGGTTCGCAGGGAGGCAGAAAAATCTGCTACATCGGCCATGCTTTGCATGCTTTCGAAAAGGTTATCCGATTCCTCAAGCCGGAAACCGGTGAGCAGACTCAGGCGGTTTACCATGCGTGGATGGTACTCCGGATGGGCATTAAGTCCGGTGCCTACAGCGGTACCGCCAATGCCAAGGCGACGCAGGCCTTCAGCGGCACGGCGAATACGCCCGGCATCTCTTTTGACTGCCCGTGCATAACCGGAAAACTCTTGCCCCAGCCTTATCGGTACAGCATCCTGCAGGTGGGTACGCCCCGATTTGATCACATCATCAAAGGCTGTAGCTTTGTCATTGAGGGCAGAGGCAAGGTCCTCTACGGCATTGAGGAGTTCATCCAGCCGCCAGAGCGCTCCCAGGCGAATAGCAGTTGGGATGACATCATTGGTGGATTGAGACATATTTACATGATCATTGGGATGCACAGGCGCCCCTCCCAGGAGACGCGAGGCCAGAGTGGCAATCACCTCATTGACATTCATGTTGTGGCTGGTGCCTGCGCCAGCCTGGAATGGGTCGACAACGAACTGATCATCCCACTGCCCTTCCATGACTTCATCTGCGGCGCGGGCAATTGCCTGGGCCAATGGTCTGTCCAGTAAACCGAGCTCGCTATTGACTTCAGCCGCGGCCCGTTTAATTACTGCCACAGACCAGATCCACGCTCTCCAGGGACGTATACCAGAGATCGGGAAATTCTCAACGGCTCGCTGGGTTTGCGCTCCCCACAGGGCATTTTGGGGAACCCGGACTTCACCTAGGGAGTCGCGTTCAACGCGAAAGGGAGCTGTTTCTGAATTCATTGAACCTCCAGGAATAATTAAGGGCTATCCGTCTGTGTACCTAACGGATAGCCCTCAGGAATGTCCTCAGGGAAAAGAAAAGTTCTCCGGGGAGGCCAGGCCCGCCTGTTGATCCTCTATAAGGCTCAGCTCAAGAAGCAGCGGAATACCCGGGCCCTTCTTTGAAGAATTTTTTATTGATCTCAATGGCCGGGGTAAGATCAACGACCTCACCAGCCTTAAGCGTTTTTGTGGCTTCCAGGTGAACCGGTTCACCTTCATGGTTGACTCCATCGTAAACCTCGGTGAAACCAGGGGTGCCAACCGGCATGGAAAGCCGCTGCCCTTCTTTAGCTTTGAAGGCAGAGGGAACCTCATCCTCCGGGAAAATGGCTTCCCAGGGACATTCGGGGACACAGGCGCCGCAATCGATGCAGGTATCCGGGTCGATGTAGAACCACGGCCACTCACTTTCGGGTTTACCCGGAACAATACATTCGACAGGGCAGACGGTGACACATCCACCGTCGCGCAGGCAGAGGCTGGTGATTACGTGCGTCATGGATTCCTCCTTCGAAAAATGAACCTGAACCTTGGATCACTCACGATTTTTGTTCAAAACGCCGCTGAGCTGCTTCCCAATCTACCAGATTCCACCAGTTCGACAGGTATTCAGCGCGGCGATTTTGATACTTCAGGTAATAGGCGTGTTCCCAAACATCCACTCCGATGATGGGGTGCAGGCCTTCGGCAAGGGGGGTGTCTTGATTGGGGGTAGAATGAATAACCAGTCCCCCGGAAACATTGCGGCTCAGCCAGGCCCAGCCACTGCCAAAACGCCCCAGCCCGGCTTTCTCGAACTGTTCTTTGAACGCTGAAAAACTCCCGAACGTTGTCTGAATGGCTGAGGCCAGACTTCCGATTGGTTCTCCGCCCTTCCCGGGGCCCATAATGGCCCAGTAGAGGTTGTGATTGTAATAACCACCCCCATTGTTGCGTACGGTGGTGCGGATATCTTCGGGAATATTATCCAGGTCTTTCAGGATCATTTCGATCGGCAAGTCAAAGAACTGCGGATGCTTTTCAAGAGCGGCGTTCAGATTGTTCAAATACGTGGCGTGATGTTTACTGTAGTGAATCTCAACGGTGCGGGCATCGATATAAGGTTCGAGGGCATCGTAGGCATAAGGTAGGGGAAGCATTGAGAAGGACATTGGGTTACTCCTTTATTATAATAGAGTCTCTGTGGAATAACATCTCTGATATTCCAACGGTTTATGAGAAAGACCGGGGCCTGCTGTTGCGCAGGTTCCAGAAAGTTACGATCTAATTCTATCTATTAGGGTGATATTTGTCAAATTCCAGGAGAAGATATTTCATGGCGCCAGAATCCCGACCTCCTGTCTCTCCCTTTTTGGTGTTATTTTTCGGAATCTTTGCGGTTTCTACCTCGGCTGTTTTTGTAAGGCTGGCGCAAATGGAGGCAGCACCGCTGGTAGTGGCGGCGTATCGCCTGGTGTTTGCCAGCCTGATTCTCCTTCCATTTACCTGGCAGAAAAGGGCCGAAATTCGCCAATTGAAGAAAGACCAGATCACCTGGCTGCTTCTTTCAGGAGCGTTTCTGGCGGTGCATTTTGCAGTGTGGATCACCTCTCTGGCGTATACCAGTGTGGCGAGTTCGGTGGTGCTGGTAACCACAACTCCTCTGTGGGTGGGTCTGCTCTCTCCAATTTTCCTCAAAGAGCGGTTAAGTCCACGAATTTGGGGCGGGTTGCTGGTGGCGCTTTTGGGAGGGGTTCTGGTGAGCCTGGCCGAGGTCTGCTCGTGGACAGTTAACGGGCTGGCCTGTAGTGGCCTGGAAGGATTCTTTCAGGGGAGATCCTTTTTGGGGAATGTCCTGGCACTGGCGGGAGCCTGGCTTGCCGCAGGGTATATGCTTGTGGGTCGGAAGGTCCGGGCCACGCTGTCTCTGGTGAGTTATATTAGCATGGTTTATGGTTTTGCGGCCGTGCTTCTGGTGGGGATGGCATTGCTCTCCGGGGAAGCCCTTGGCGGGTTTCACGGGTTGACGTATGTGTGGTTGCTCTGTCTGGCGGCCATTCCCCAGCTTCTCGGACACACATCCTATAACTTTGCCCTGGGATATTTGCCTGCGGTGTTCGTGTCTATTGCGGTTCTGGCAGAGCCGATTGGAGCAACGTTACTGGCCATTCCCGTACTCGGGGAATGGCCAGGTTTTTTGGAAGTGGTTGGCGGTGGGATTATTTTGATGGGTATTTCTCTGGCTACCTGGAATGGTCAAAAGGGGAAGGGCCGATCCGAATAATCAGGTCCATTTTTTAACGATTTTCGGCGGCTTCATCGATTCTGGCAGGCGGCCATACAGAAAATTCGTTTCTTTGATACGGGCTTTGAGAGCGTCATCGAGGGCGTGTGCTTCGAAGCGCCATGCCCAGTTTCCTCCAGCCCGTCCGGGGTAGTTCATGCGGGCTTCGCTTCCCAGTTTCAAGAAATCCTGCAGAGGCGCCAGGGCAAAAACGGCTACCGAACTCCACACGGCACGGATCAAATCCCAGGAAATATCCTCACCGGAGCGTGCCAGATAACGGCGAGCCAGGTCTCTCTCTTTCTCAGGAGCCGAGAGGTACCATCCCAGCGAGGTGTCATTATCGTGGGTGCCGGTGTATGCCACGCAGTTGCGAACATAATTGTGTGGGAGGAAGAGATCGTCCGGGTCAGCGGCAAAGGCAAATTGGAGAATTTTCATGCCGGGCAGGTCAAATTGATCGCGCAGGGCGATGACATCCGGGGTGATTTCACCTAAATCCTCGGCAATAATGGGCAGGTTTCCCAGTGCGTTCCGCAGAGCCTCAAAGAAGGCCGCACCGGGGCCAGGTGACCACTTGCCATGTTCCGCAGTGGGATGGCCGTAAGGGACTTCCCAGTAGGCAGCAAACCCACGAAAGTGGTCCAGACGAATGATGTCTACTGTGCGAAGAGTGGCTCTGATCCGTTCAATCCACCATGCAAAACCAGACTGTTGATGGTCATCCCATCGGTAGAGTGGGTTTCCCCAGAGTTGCCCGGTCTCTGAAAAGTAATCCGGGGGAACCCCGGCGACTACCGTGGGACGGCTTTCATCATCGAGATAGAATAATTCGGGGTGCGACCATGCGTCGGCACTGTCATAGGCCACAAAGATGGGCACGTCCCCGATGATTTGAATTCCACGGGAGTGGGCATATTGGCGTAATGCCTGCCACTGGCGGAAGAAAAGAAATTGGCGGAAGATGTGGTTCTGAATGGTGTCAGCGAACTCGGCGGCAAAGGTCTGCAGGGCGCCTGGTTCTCTCCGACGTAACGGCCTGGGCCAGTTTTCCCAGGAAACACCCCCCTGTGATTCTTTAATCGCCATGAAGGTTGCAAAATCGGGCAACCATGTAGCGTTTTCACTCTGGAATTGTTCAAAGGCTTCACGACGTCTGGATGAACTGGAACGTTTGAAGCGGCGATAGGCTCGATCGAGGAGGGTGAGTTTCCACTGGATCACTGGCCCATAATCTACCCGGTCTGCAGGGAAGGTGGGGCGATCTTCAAGGTCTGCGGCGGTCAGCAAACCATCCTCCAGGAGCAAAGCCGGGCTGATCAGATAGGGATTTCCGGCAAAAGCAGAAAAGCACTGATAGGGAGAATCGCCATAGCCGGTTGGGCCTAACGGGAGGATCTGCCATAATGAACAACCAGATTCCGCCAGAAAGTTGACCCAGCGATATGCCTCCGGGCCAAGATCGCCGATGCCATCCGGGCCGGGAAGGCTGGTGGGGTGGAGGAGGATACCAGCAGAGCGCGCGAAGTTCATTCAATATCTCCCTGATTTTGGGTTGAATCGGTTAATGCGAAGTAGAGATCAAGATAAGCCTGAGCGGAACGAGACCATGAAAAATCCTGGCTCATGGCAAAACGCTGACGAGCAACCCAGGAGGGGCGGTTGGCATACGCTGCAAAGGCGCGGCGCAGTGTTGCCGCCAGCGCCGAAGCAGAAGCAGTTTCGAAGAGGAAACCACTGCTACGGGAGGGTTCACCCAGGTCGATGATGGTATCACGCAGGCCGCCTGTAGCATGAGCAACCGGCAAACAGCCGTAACGCATGGCGATCATCTGAGTGAGGCCGCAGGGCTCGTAGCGGGATGGCATTAATAACACATCACCCCCGGCAAACATTCGGCGAGAAAGCTGGCTATCGAAGCGCAAAACGGCGCGAACCCGGCTGGGTAAGTCCAATTCTAACCTGCGGGCTGATTCCTCAAGGAGAGGATCTCCACTCCCAAGGAAGATAGCCTGCCAGGGTTCGCTCTGAACCTGGCGTAAAGCATCGGACACCAGATCGATGCCTTTCTGGCGATCAAAACGGCTTACGAGGATGAGCAAAGGGGCATCGCTCCACGGGTCAAGCCCGACCTCTTCCAGAAGAGCTTTCCGATTTTCCTCCCGTGGGGCAAGATCGTCCCGGTTAAAAGGCGCTTTAATCAAGTGATCCGTGGCCGGGTCCCATTCTTTCATATCCAGCCCGTTAAGAATACCCGTAAGCGAGCTGGCCCGGGATTGGAGGAAAGTTTCTAATCCACAGCCAAATTCAGGGGTGAGAATTTCACGGCTGTAGGTTGGAGATACTGTGGTGATGTGGTCGGCCGCGGCCAGTCCCATGGGAAGAGGTTGATAGCTTCCCCAGGGGGGTAGGCGTGGGTCAAGCCTGGGCTTGATGCCGTACGCGCGCATGGCCTGGTCTGTGCCAGCCCCCATGTACGGTAAGTTATGCACGGTCAACACTCCACGGGTAGAACGAAAGAAGGGATCGTGTTCCCGAAGTTCTGCCAGCTGGTGAATGGCTAATGCGGCGTGCCAGTCATGAGCGTGAAGAATGTCGGGTTTCCATTGGAGGGCACGGCATAATTCTAGGCATGCCAGGGAGAAGAAAGTAAATTTCTCTCCGTCTTTTTGAGTATCGAGGCTGTAAACACCGCCTTCTCTGGGGATTGGGTCACCGTCGATGAAGTAAACAGGAATGCCGCGCAAATCAGCGCGGTAGGCATGGGCTTGCTTCGGCCCTGCCGGAGTGGAAATGGAGAAAGTCACTTCGGGCTGGGAAGGTGCAACCTGACGGGGAATGACCGCATGGAAGGGGATGGCCACGCGAATATCGAGTTGCGTTCCCTTAAGAGATGGAGACAGGTCGAGAAGAGCCGGGGGGAGAGAACCCACAACATCTCCCAGCCCTCCCACTTTCACGAAGGGAGCGGCTTCTGCGGCGGCAAAGAGTATGCGTAGAACGTTGTGCTTCATCGCTTTTCTGATTGTACCATGTCGATGTAGTCACTGATGATGGTCTGATCGGTTGGTGCGCCAAGGTAAGCGAGCAGTTCCTGGGTCAGATCAGCCTTTTGACGAGCATCCTTGCGGCTCCAGGTACGGGCTTTTATTTCAAGGAAATGACCGAGAGGAGGCATGGTAAGAGTATCGAGGTTGACGAAGAACTCGGTTTCCTTGAAACTGATCAGGAAACGTAAACGGTCTTTTTGAATTTCCACTTCACGCTGGGGTTTGAAATACTCGCGGTAGAAACGCAGGGAGTGAGATGCGGGTGCATAGTATCGACTGCGAGAGAGAAGTACCTGGGGAAGGTGGTGTTCATGTGCTCCGATGAGTGTTAACCTGGAGCGCACGTTGTAGACTTCACCCTTCTCGTTAACAAAATCATCCTCACGGTAACGGAGGATACCTTCTTCCTCTTGAGGGAAGAAGAAGTAGGTGTCATATTCATGGTAGTGTCGTTTGCGAAGAATATGCACCAGCGGTTTTTGCAGGGATTCCAGAATCGGCTCGATCCGTTCAAGGGGAACTTTTACCTGAATCTCGAAGCTTTCTTCCTCCATGGCCCCGCCAATGGCAACCAGTTTTGAAAGGATGGATTGTTCCCGCTGAATGAGGAAGGTGTCAATCCGGCGAGCGTATTCTTGCCCGGCCTGGATCAGTTCCGTTTCGTTCAGAGTAAGCAAGGTGCGGTCGCGCATTAACCAGCGGCCGTTAACCATCACATCGGTAACATCGGTTGATTTAGCGGCGTACACAAGCTGGGAATAGACACTGTTTTCATCGCGCAGAAAGCGAGGGGCATTATGTAACGGGAAAATGTTCACCACGATCAGGTCGGCACGTTTTCCGGGCTCAAGAGAGCCGGTCAGGTGCCCAATGTGCATGGCTTGAGCGCCAAGCCGGGAGGCCATGAGCAGGGCCTGGGGCGCCGGTACGGTAGTGGGATCGCTGGTAGAGCCCTTGGCCAGGAACGCTGCCAGACGAATTTCTTCGAACATATCCAAATCATTGTTGGAGGCGGGACCGTCTGTGCCAATGCCAACATTCAGTCCCACCGCAAGCATCCGGCTCACCGGGGCGATTCCCGAAGCCAGCTTCAAATTTGAGGAGGGGTTATGAGCGACACCTGCTCCAGCGTGGAGCATGGTTCGTAATTCCCCTTCGTCCACATGGACACAGTGGGCGGCCAGCACTTTTGCCTCAAAGAGTCCCTGTTTTTTCACGTAAGGGATGACGGGCATGCCCTGTTCGCGGCGCATATTATCCACTTCCTGGGCGGTTTCGGCCAGGTGTGTGTGGAGCGGCACATCAAACTCAGCTGCCAGAGCGGCTGTTGATCGTAAAATTTCATCGGTACAGGTGTATGGGGCGTGGGGAGCAACGGAAGGAATAATAAGGGGATGGTCTTTCCAGCGAGTAATGAAATCCCGCGCCATCGCCAGGGATTCTTCGAAGTACTGGGCATCAGGGGTGGGAAATTTAAGCACGGTTTGAGCGCACAATGCTCGCATGCCTGCTTCGGCCGTTGCCCTGGCAATGTCTTCTTCAAAGTAATACATATCTGCAAAGGTTGTGACACCGCTCCGAATCATTTCGGCACAGGCGATTTGCGTCCCAAGGCGCACGAAGTCAGGTGAGACAAATTCCCTTTCCACCGGCATCATATACCCCAGAAGCCAGACATCCAATCGCAGGTCATCAGCCAACCCGCGAAGGAGAGTCATGGGGACGTGGGTGTGGGCGTTGATCAAACCCGGCATCACCACCTTTCCGCCGCAGTCGATGAGGACGGGGGCGTTAAATTCGCGGATGATGTCATCTGCCGGGCCAACGGCGAGAATACTTTCACCCTGCACTGCTACAGCTCCCTGAGGGAACTGCTTCATCTGTTCATCCATGGTCAGCACGTGGGCATTGGTCAGAATCAGGTCAGCCTGTTTCACTTTAGTTTTCCTCCAGGGGGGTGGGCAGGTTGCGCCGGAGAAAATCCAGCGCAGAATGAATCGCCCAGCTCGCGGCGAGCTGGGGAGGGCCGCCATAAGAACGCTGATTTTCCAGCATTCCCGAAGGGGAGAGCACCAGAAGGGTCAGGGATTGTTTATCCTCCTCTGGAATCAGGCAGACACCAAGAACTACCTCGGCTTTAAGGCGATGGGAAAGATCACGAAGTATCGTTTCGAGATCCTTTGGCATGTATGGAGATTCTGCCACGGCAATCCATTCCGGTGGCATGCCGTGACTTTGCAGGCGTTCGCGTAATGCTCCATTCAGCCCGCTTTCAAAAACGGCCAGTTTCCAGCCCTGACGGGCGAGTTTTTGGAAGACCACGTCCTCAAGGGTTTCGTTATCGGTTCCGTAGATGGAATCTCCGCATCGCTGGCGGATGGTGGCCTCAAGCTCAGCGATCATTTGATCGGCTTCTTCCTGTGAATTGGCTTTGGCGGTGATACGGATATCGCATTGACCTGGATGAGCGAGCAGCCCCACAGTTGGATTGGAGAGAGTCTCCAGATCTCCAATCCATTCGTCAATTTGCGATTCTCCAACCCCCGCGGTGTGTAAAACCCGGGCTTTTATCACCCCTGTGAGATGGTAACGTTGTTTTAAATAGGGTACTACTGCGTTCTGATAAAGGTATTCCATCTCCCGTGGTACGCCGGGCAGGCTGATAACACAGGCATCGCCACGTTCTCCGATAAAAGCCGGGGCTGTACCGACCGGGTTGGGAATGGGAATGGATCCGGCGGGGATCCATGCCTGTCGCATATTGTTGGTTGAGGGCTGACGGCCATAACGGGTTAAGATGCGGTTGGAGATTTGCTCCCAGAGATCGTTCCGAAATTCCAGTGGCACCCCCAGTGCCCGGGCTACGGCCTGTCGGGTAGGATCATCCACTGTCGGCCCCAGTCCACCGGTCGTAATGATGATCTGACAGCGGCCCAGGGCTTCTTCTATTACCCGGGCAATTCGTTCTTCGTTATCTCCGATGGTTGTTGTGCGGTAAAGATCAATGCCCAGGTCACGCAATGCCCGTGCAAGGTAGCGGGTATTGGTGTCTTGGATTTCGCCTAAAAGAAGTTCGGTTCCAATGGTGATAATTTCAGCTGTGGGCATGCAGGGGCCTCAAGATCAGGTAAAATGGGTGTGCTTTTGCTTATAAGAGACGTATTTCTTGAGGGAATTTATAATCCCGAAACACGTCCCTTGCGGGTGATTTTAGTTTAACACGAATCGAGCCGCTGACAAAGTGGATAGAATTGCTTTGCTTTATTTGAGCATAGGCTCCGGGCACTTAATGGCAGCCAGGGCGATTCGGGATGCCCTTCTAAGGCTGGAACCACAGCTTCAGGTGGCATTGTACGATCCTATCGAGCGAGTATTTCCCTTCTTCCCGCAGGTAGGAAACACCGGCCTGGCAGTTACCACTCGTTATCTGAGGTTTGTATACGGCAAGGCCTGGAGAGGAGGGAAATCACCCTGGGTGAGATGGGTCTCTCAATGGGAGTTCTGGCAGCGGAGCCTGCCTGAATTTCAGGATGGGGTTGTGCTTGCCACGCATGTGGTTCCATTACGCATGGCGCTTCATGCCAGACAGCGTTATAAGAAAAACTGGCGGGTGTACGGTGTAGTCACCGATTTTGGTGCTCATGGTTACTGGCCGATTGAGGGTGTGGATGGTTATTTTGTGGCTCATGAGGATGTTCGTGAAGACTTCATCAAACGTGGGAAAAATCCTGAGAAAATCCATCCGACGGGAATTCCCTTGAGAAAGGGATTTGAGCCGGAGGAAGGATGGCCGGCTCTGCGAGGTGGAGGAGTACTTCAAGTGGGAATTCTGGCGGGTGGAGTATACAGTGGGGCGTATACTTCCATGGAAGCCTGGTTGAGAAACTTCTGGGAAGCGCTGGAGCCCTGTCAGACTCGAGTGCGTTTTACGGTGGTTACCGGGAATCGTGAAACGTTGCGAGAGCGCGTTAGGAGGTTATCCCGGCGAACTCAGTTGGAGGTGGATGTTCAGGGATTTGTAAGCGACATGGTCGGTTTCATGCGCGGGCAGGATCTTCTCTTCAGTAAACCGGGAGGGCTGACTGTAGCCGAATCACTGGCCTGTGGTTTACCACTGGGATGTTTACGAGCGGGAGCGGGGGCTGAATCGGCCAATGTTTCCTTTCTGGCCAGGCATGGGTTGTTTTTGGATGCTTCCTCTCCTGAACTGGCGGCGCGGCTCGTCTGGCGTGCAATGGAGGACACCCGGTGGTTACTCACCCTGAAAGATACATTTCGGGCGATTGGAAAGCCCGATGCGGCTGAACAGGTGGCACGAATGGTGCTGGGGGGCTTGGAATGAATCGTCGGCAAATTGGGCGCTGGGGTGAAACACTGGCGGAAGAATATCTGCTTGGTCGGGGGTATGAGGTGCTCCATCGTAACCTGGAGACCCCCTATGGAGAGATTGACCTCATCGCACAGCGTGAAGGAACGATCATTTTCATCGAGGTTAAAGCGCGTACCGGGAGCGGTTTTGGATTACCAGAAGATGCCATTACAGGAAAGAAGCGTAATCATCTGCTGGCTGCCATTCAGTTTTACTGGCAATCCTGTGGCACAGAGTCTCCCTGGCAGGTAGATGTGATTGCGATTCTAGGGCGACCTGACCGACCAGGGGAGGTACAAATTGAGCATTTCGAAAATGCCCTCACCACATAAACCGCTGGTGGTGATTGTTGGGCCAACCGCGGTAGGAAAAAGTGAGCTGGCCATTCGTGTTGCGGAAGCGCTGGATGGAGAGATCATTTCTGCCGATTCGCGCCTTTTTTACCGGGGAATGGATATTGGGACGGCGAAACCTTCTATCGAAGAACGTGCCCGGGTACCCCATCATTTGATTGACGTGGCAAACCCTGATGAACTCTGGAGTCTGGCTCACTTCCAGAAACAGGCCAGAGTCATCATTGATGAGGTTCATGCTCGTGGAAAGCTTCCCCTTCTGGTCGGGGGAACGGGACAGTATATCCGGGCTGTGGTTGAAGGCTGGCAACCACCCTCGCAGCCACCGGATCACCGTCTGCGGCAGGTACTGGAAGCTATGGCGGTGCAAACCGGGGCGTATACCATGCACCGGAAGCTGGCGATCCTCGATCCAGAAGCTGCTTATAGGATCGATCCGCGCAATGTACGGCGGACGATTCGGGCACTGGAGGTCATTTTCTATTCAGGACGGCGTTTCTCGGCGCAACGGGGTAAAACTCCCAGTCCTTATAATGTATTGCGTATTGGTTTAACGCGCCCCCGTGGTGAGCTTTATCAACTTATCGATGCACGGATTGACCGCATGATTCGGAGCGGTCTGGTGGATGAAGTGCAAAGGTTGTTATCTCAGGGATACGGAGCTGATCTACCTTCCATGTCGGCCATTGGATACCGGCAGGTTTTCCGTTTTTTACGTGGTGAATGCTCACTTGAGGAGGCCATTGCTGAGATGAAACGTCTGACTCGCCGATATGTCCGTCAGCAGGGGGCGTGGTTCCGAGAGGAAGACCCGGATATTTACTGGTTTACTGTGGATGAACAGACCCCTGACAGAGTGATCGAGTTGATCCACCGCTGGCTCACGGGAGAGATCAACTCTCCTGTCTGAAAATCGAGGAATATATGGATGTAGAACGACCCTGGCTGAGAAAATACGATGCAGGTGTTCCTTATCACCTGGAATACCCCCCTTTACGGGTGTTTGACTTTTTGGATCAGGCGGCCGTTCGCTTTCCTGACCAGATTTGTACCGATTTTGAAGGTAAAACGATTACCTACCGGGAAATGTCCCGACTCACGGATCGCCTTGCCGATGGATTGGTTCAACTGGGGCTGAAGATGGGTGAGAGGGTGGGTATCATGATGCCCAATCTTCCGCAATTTGTGCTGGCTTTTTATGCTGTGCTTAAAGCGGGTGGAATAGTGGTGGCGCTCAACCCTCATTACAGGGCGCGAGAAGTTCAATTCCATTTGCAGGATGCCGGTGTGACCATGTTACTGGCAATGACCCATTCTGAAGAGATCGTGAAAGAAGTCCGCGAGAGCACCGCTTTGCGCATGGTTATCTGGTCTGAACTTGAAGACGCTGACCGGATGAGTGCCTGGTTGGAGGACGAAGAACAATATCCGAGGTCTGACGCTGAATGCTCGCTTCAAGAGGCCGTCTGTATGGGGAAGTTTACCCACGCTTCGAGCCTGATAACCCGGGATTCTCCAGCAGTGTTCCAGTACAGTGGTGGGACTACCGGTATCCCGAAGGCTGCGATTGGGCTACATCGCAACCTGGTGGCCAATACAGTGCAATTTCGGCACTGGTTAGCCGGATTGCGGGATGGAGAAGAGACGGTGTTACTGGCTATTCCTCTTTATCATGTCTATGGCATGGTGGTTGGAATGAGCGTGGGGGTCATGATGGCTGCCCGTCTGGTTTTGGTGGCTGATCCGCGAGATTTAACCGGTTTGCTGGAGAAAATTCACACCAGGCGGGCGAGTTTTTTCCCTGGTGTTCCGGCCATGTATGCTGCTATCAACCGTCATCCTGACATTCTGGCAGGTCGGTTTGATTTGCGTTCGATCCGGGCGTGTATATCTGGCTCTGCGCCATTGCTGGAAGAAGTTCGAATTCGTTTTGAGGAGTTAACCGGTGCCCGGCTGATGGAGGGGTATGGCCTATCTGAAGCACCGACCGCCACCCACTGCAACCCGATGCTGGGAGAGAAGCGGGCTGGTTCTATTGGGTTGCCTTTGCCTGATGTGGATTGCCGGATTGTGGATTTGGAAGATGATCGTCGAGATCTGCCTGCTGGCGAGTCCGGTGAGTTGTTGATTCGCGGCCCGCAGGTGATGTGGGGATACCATAACCGACCAGAAGAAACGGTAAACACCCTGCGTGACGGTTGGTTGTATACCGGCGATATCGCCAGGATGGATTCCGATGGGTATTTTTATATCCTTGATCGAAAGAAAGATTTAATCAAAGTGAGTGGATTCCAGGTGTGGCCAAGGGAGGTTGAAGAGGTGGTTGCCCAGCACCCTGGTGTGTTGGAAGTCGCGGCGGCGGGTATTCCACACCCATTGCGGGGAGAAGCCGTAAAGGTTTGGATCGTACCCAGACCGGGTAGCGAACTCGACCCCGGGGAGATCATTTCATGGTGCGGCCGTGCTCTGGTGTATTATAAAGTGCCCGTGGAGGTGGAATTTCGCGAGAGTCTGCCACGGACAGGGGTGGGGAAAATCCTCAGAAGGGAACTGATATGGCAACATTTACAAAAAAATCCCTGAAAAATGCAGCCATAACTACTTTTCCCCGAATATTCTCTCTCTTGCTTCTGGCCGTTTATCTGCTCTATATCGGTTTCGTGATACAACATGACCAGGGGCCAGTTGATTATGAGACTTTCATGCAAATTGGCACTCGCTTCTTACGCGGAGAGGAAGTGTATGGCGAAAATAGCTATTACCCCTTGCCATTTGTGATGATTTTTGCTGGTTTTGCTGCGCTGCCCCGGCCAGTTAGCATGGCCTTGTGGCTGTTCTTGCCGGTGATAGTGGCGTGGTGGATCAGTGGGTGGAAGCTCTGGGTCTTGTTATATGCTCCATTGATAGCTCATTTTTTGGGAGGGCAAACGGCGGTATTTGGCATGATAGGGTTATGGGGATACCGCCAGCGTCAGAAGACGGATCACTTTGGCGGGGGAATCTGGCTTGCACTGACCCTGATCAAGCCTCAGCTTGGTCTTCTCCCTCTGAGCTGGGCGATTTCTCGCTGGTGGAAAGCTTTTCGGGGTACGGGTCAGATTCCAAAGCAGTTTTTAGGGTGGGTGGCGGCGATGATCTTCATTTATGGGATACCTTTCCTGGTTGCTCCCGATTGGCTCTCTCAATGGCTGAGCCATCCCCGTCCGTTGTTTGAACGGGCTCTGGCGGGTTTTGTGCCACGTGGATTGGTGATGCTGGGTATTCATGGATGGGCGTTCTGGGGGCTCTGGGTGATCATAACACTTCTGAGTTTTGTATGGATTTTGAAGCACGTTCGGCAAAAGCTTGATTTGGATCTGCTGACTCTCTGGTATTTTTGTATCAGCCCGCTGGTTCACGATTATGATTTGATTCAGATGATCCCGCTACTGGATTCAAAACGTTTACAGTGGGGGGCTGTGATGCTGGGTGTTCCCACCCTTCTGGTGATCCTGTTTGCCTATGGGATCGATCAGGCCTGGGCAGTGGTGACCATCATTGCCCCGGGTTTATGGATTTTAAAATTCAAAGAGGGAGCTTATTCCACTCCCTCTTTGAACACCTGAGCAGGTTAATTCTGGTTGGAAACCAGAGATGGCACCCCACCGCGCTTTCGCACGGGTGGGGGGAAGATTTTCTCGAATTCTTCGCGGGATAAGGTTTCCACTTCCAGCAGGCGCTGGGCTACAGCATCGAGTTTATCGCGATGCTCCATAAGGATCGATTTTGCCTGGGCGTATGCCTCATTCACCAGACGACGGACTTCGCGGTCGATCTGTTCAGCCACGGCCTCTGAATAGTCTCTTTGCTCAGAAATTTCGCGTCCCAGGAAGATCAGTTCTTCTTTTTGCCCGTAAACCATGGGGCCAAGAGCTTCGCTCATTCCCAAACGGGTAACCATAGTGCGGGCTAACTGTGTGACTCGCTCGATGTCATTTGATGCTCCTGAGGTAATGTCATCGAAGACCAGTTCCTCGGCGGCACGCCCGCCCAGCAAGCCAACCAGATCGGCTAGCATCTTTTTTCTTGGCATAAGGGTGCGGTCCTGCTCCGGCAAAGACAGGGTGTATCCCCCGGCCATTCCACGGGCGATGATCGAAACCTTCTGCACGGGGTCGGCTTCGGGGAGGGAGTTCATCACCACCGCATGGCCGGCTTCGTGATATGCCACGATGCGTTTCTCTTCTTCACTGATCAGGCGGCTCTTCCGTTCGGGTCCAGCGATGACGCGCTCAATGGCTTCTTCAAATTCGGGTTGGCCAATGGCCTTCTTGTTGCGGCGAGCGGCGAGGATGGCTGCCTCATTCACCAGATTTTCCAGGTCAGCCCCGACAAACCCCGGGGTGGCGCGGGCAATGATGCTCAGATCAACTTCGGGCGCCAAAGGTTTTCCCTTGACATGCACTTTTAGGATCGCCTCCCGTCCGCGCATATCCGGACGATCAAGAACCACCCGCCGGTCGAAGCGTCCCGGGCGCAATAACGCCGGGTCAAGAATATCGGGGCGGTTGGTAGCGGCCATAATGATGATGTTGGTATCGGTATCGAAGCCATCCATTTCGACGAGAAGCTGGTTGAGGGTTTGCTCCCGTTCATCGTGGCTACCGCCCAGACCGGCACCGCGGTGTCGTCCAACGGCATCAATTTCGTCCACAAAGACGATACACGGCGAGTGACGTTTGGCCTGATCGAAAAGATCGCGCACGCGGCTGGCTCCAACACCTACGAACATTTCTACAAATTCTGACCCGGAAATGGAAAAGAAAGGTACGCCCGCTTCGCCAGACACAGCCTTGGCAATGAGGGTCTTTCCAGTTCCCGGGGGGCCTACCAGTAGAACCCCTTTGGGGATTCGCGCGCCAAGTTGAATGAATTTCTGCGGCTCACGCAGGAATTCAACCACCTCTTTGAGTTCTTCCTTGGCTTCCTCAACCCCGGCAACATCTTCAAAAGTTACCGTGGGATGGTCACCGGTGAACATGCGTGCCCGAGACTTTCCAAAAGACATGGCGGCATTGTTACTGCCCTGAGCCTGGCGAAAGATGAAAAAGAACACCCCTGCCAGTACAATAAATGGAAGTACGTACCCCAGCAGGGTGAGCAGGCCAAGCCAGGCGCTGGGGGGTTTGATTTCGATCTTTACTTTGGTCGGGCTGAGTTGATCGGGTTTCACTCCCAAACTCAACATCTGCTCCACGAAAGTCGCGTTGGATTCGATGGTTGAGTCACGCTGAGTACCGTCCCGGTAAATGACTTTGAGGCGGTTTTCGTTTTCGACAATGCGTGCAACCTTTTCAGCCTGAAGATCTGCGGCTACTTCATTGATGGTGAGCACATCCTGACTGTTCCCCTGCTGAGTAAATTGATAAACCAGGATGGCGATGATCGCGATGAAGAGCAGCACATAAATGATATAGGATTGGTTCCGTGAATTCACAAATAACCTCCAATACTTGCAGTCTTCAAAAAATTAAGACTGCTGAACAGATTATACCAATCTCACCCCAGCTTATCAATTTTTAGATCAAAAAAGAGAAAGGTTCTTATCAAACTCTTATATGCCTGTTGAACGAACGGATGCCAGGGTTTGAATGGCCTGCTGGATGTGGCTTCGATCGTGGGTGGTGATAAAACGCATTAATTCGAGCAGGGATGTGGGGCCGAAAATGGCATGGCGCACCTGGCGATTCCAGTCATGGTCAGAAAGCTTTTCCAGCTGATGCACAAGCTCGATTCGAGCGGCAGCGAATCCATGCAGGGCTAATTCCAGATCTTCTTCGCAGTAATTTCGAGTCGCTGACCATTCGTCGGTATTGACAGCTGAAATAAAGGCATTCTCCTGGGCGAGGATGTGACTTAACCGGGGAAGATTAACCTCCAGATCAGCATCTCGCAGGTGGCAGATGATCTCCGTAAAACACCATTCATCGGGTTCGGGTTTTCGGTTGCATTCTCCGGGTTGAAGGTCGCGTTTCATGCCATCGAACACTGCAGGGGTAGAGATCAGATTGGCGAGGATAGCTTCTGGAGTGAGGGGGCAGGGATCGTGGTGTTGGGGCATCCGGGAAAACCATCTCTCCGCCTGGGCAAGATTACCTTTTGCACTGCCTGGAACGACCGTGGATGGTAATGTGGCGTCCGTTTCATCCAACCAGAAGGTTGGAATACCGATCACTGCGGCTGGAAGGATATCCTCTTCAAGGCTGTTGCCGATCATAACTACAGGGTCCTGCGGCCAGCCCAACCGTCCCAGGATTTCAGCATAATAGGCTGGATTGGGTTTGGCAAAATGCATGGTTTCATACGAGGTGATCCAACGGAAAGGGACGCATTCCACTTTCAGCCCTGCCCATTGAAGGCGGTGTTCAATCGCCCGCCGTGGGAAAAGAGGATTGGTTGCGATGACGACCTGCCAGCCCTGATCGAGCGCAGTCTGCACCAGATGGATGGCTTCTTGCCGTGGGCTGGTGAGATGCGCCAGTTTGGGGAATTCCACCTCATAGAAGTGGGTAATGGGTTCCTGGAGGACTTCTTTGGAAAAACCTACAGCGGGATAAAAGTGGGTGTCAAAGACTTCTTCGAGGGAATAGACCGGGTTTTGGTTATTCACCATGGCACGAGTTGCCTGCATTAACTCGCGTGCAAGCCTGTCCGGAGGAATGAATTTTGCAAGATATTTCCCCAGAGCTTTCAGGTATGCCGGTAAGAAGGTTTCGATATTATTGGTGAGAAGGGTGTCATCCAGGTCCAGGAGGAGGGTGCACGTCATTTTGGTCCTCGTTGATCAAAGCGGGTGGAAGGGGATGGCATAATCCACAGCCGATATAAGGGTCTTTAACCGGGGCTTCACTCCGAAAGCAATATGCTGAGACTTTGACTCTTCGTATCAATCCCAGCCATGATGTGTGAACCAGAGCTTTTAATTTCATATCCGGGCAGGCATTGGCCAGGGTGATTCCCGGCACCGGACATGTACGGCACAGGTCTGGCGTCCAGTGGTGCGGGCGGGGTTGATTGCCGATCAGACGGCATTCTTCCTGAGAACGTCCGCGAAAATAATTACCGTAGAAAAATGGGCATTCGGTTCCTGCCGGGGTGCGCATAAGGTTTTCTTTAGCGAGAACCCCGCCTCGGTTGAAGGCAGGGTTCCCGATAAGCCTTTCAACAGATGAAACAGAATCTAGACACGGGTGACGTAGGTGCCGGTGCGGGTATCTACGCGGATGGTATCCCCTTCGTTGACAAAGAGTGGCACTTCTACCTGAGCGCCGGTTTCTACCTCGACCTTTTTGGTAACCCCGGTCGCTGTGTCACCGCGGACAGCAGCTTCGGCACGAACTACTTTCAGATCTACGGTAGTGGGCAATTCAATGTCCATCGGGGTGCCCTGGTAGAGGGTAAGCTTGACTTCCATGTTCTCTTTCAGGAAGCCCGCAGAATCCGCGAGCATTTCTTTGTCAACGGCTACCTGTTCGAAGGTTTCGGTATCCATGAAATAATAGAATCGATCATCATTGTACAGGTATTGGACGTTATGATAATCGAGCCGGACGTCCTGAACCCGGTCTCCGGAGGTGAAAGTTTTCTCCAGAGTGGCTCCAGTGCGCATATTCCGTGCCTTAATCCGAATTACTGCGTTCCCTCGTCCGGGCTTGTGGTGACTGTACTCCAGCACCCGAAACAGGTTTCCGTCCAGTTCAAAAATAACGCCTTTGCGTAAATCATTGACATCAATCATAAAAAACTTGCCTCTTGGGATGAAATAACGAACAGTCGGAATTATAGCAAACGCCTGGAAGGGTGACAAGATGATATTCCTCTATTCTTCATTAACAATAACACCGGTCTGGTTGATAACCCCAGACCGGTGCGGGCCTTCATAGAATTGTATCAGGCTGGTATTTTGGAACAGATCAGCCCAGGCGTGGCTCGATTAAACCATACGTTCCATCACGGCGGAGGTAAAGTACATTAATCGCGTTGGTGTTTGCATTGAAGAAAATGAAGAAGTTTTCGTGCCCGAGAGCCTTCATTTGCTCAATCGCTTCCAGTTCGTCCATGGGAACGAGGGTAAATTCTTTCCGCCGGGCAATGATGGGCATTTCCTCTTCTTCTTCCACGGGAGCGGTGGCTTCACCAGAAACGGCTGAAGCAGGGGTGCCGTCGCCCCGGCCACGAACTCTTTTCCCTTTCAAACGTTCAATCTTGCGCTGGATACGATCCACGGCGGTATCTATGGCCGTAAACAGGTCATCGGAGCGTTCTTCGCTTCGAAGGATGAACCCCGGTCCTCGTAAGGTGATCTGGGCAACCTGACGGTCTGCCGGGTTGCGCATCGATTTTCGATAACCGAGATCCACCCTGGCTTCTTCAATATCGTTCAAATAACGATCCAGTTTTGAAACTTTCTTGGTAACATACTCGGTAATGCGTTCTGTGGGTTCAATATTCTTATGGTAAATCTCGACCTTGAGTGTCATAACATCCTCCTTTTTAAAAAATGGGATCGGGTTCGACCTGATGGTCGGCAAGTAATGCCCTGGCGAAGGACAGCCCAAAAACTGCACTCGCTCCAGCTGTCAAAAGCGCCGAGGCACAGGAATTCATGGTGGCTCCTGTAGTAATGACATCGTCAATAACCAGTACCGTTTTCCCCCGAAGGTTTCCCTGGGCATAAAAAGCTCCGTCCACGTTTTTTATCCGTTCGGCTGCGGAGAGGCCAACCTGGGAAGAGGTCTCGCGTGCTCGATGCAACAGGCCCGAGTCGAAACGCACCCCCATCTCCCATGCAAGGGGGAGAGCAATCATCGAAGCCTGATTGTACCCCCTTTGTTTCAGCCTTGCCGGGCTTAAAGGAACGCTGGTGATGACATCAACAGGCCATTGAAGGGAAGCAACCCACGGACTCATAACCTGAGCCAGAGCTTCGCCCATTCCAAGGTCTCTCTGATATTTTAAACGATGGATGGCTTTTCGAGCAGGCCCCCGGTAAGCGCAAAAAGAGCGTAACGCGGTGAACACAGGCCGTTGTCGGTCACATTCCGGGCAGTGACCGTCTGGCGGAAGGGGATTGCCGCAACGCTCACAGAGGTTTTCGGCTAACAGGAGTGTACTCTTCTGGCATTGCTCACACCACCGCTCCCCTGTTCGATTACACCCTCCACAGGTAGGTGGAAAAACCCAGTCAACGGCGTTCCAGAAGAGATGATAAGCAACCGCTGCCGGGCGCTTTTGCAGGCCCGACGTGATCATGAGAAATTTCTCCTTGTTCCTGGTGCTATCGGAACATCCCGGCGAGTGCCGAGTTCATCAGCCGCAGTGCGGCAGGAGTCATCAGGGTGATCATCAGGGAAGGGAAGATCAGTAAAGCCATAGGAATGAGCATTTTGACTGGCGCTTTGTGGGCCTCTTCTTCGGCGGCCTGCCTGCGCCGGACGCGCATCTGATCGGATTGGATTCTGAGTACTTTGGCCATGCTAACGCCGAGCTGTTCACTCTGGATTACTGCGGCGACAAAGCTGGTCATTTCAGGGATACCAATTCGATCTGCCATATCGCGTAGAGCCTCGCGGCGGATTTTCCCCAGCTGGATTTCCTGAATGACTCTGGCAAAAGCCAGAGAAAGCTCCGATTCCCATTTTTCGGCCACTTTGGCCATGGCCGCGTCAAAACCCAGCCCGGCTTCCACGCAGATGGTCAGAAGGTCAAGTGCGTCGGGCATGGCTTTGCGGATCTCTTTCTGCCGCCGGTTAATACGGCTGGTGAGCCAGATCTGAGGGAAGAAAAAACCCAGCAAAGTTCCGCCAAGGATGATCAGGAAGCGCTGGCCGATGGGCCAGTTGACCCGGCCAAAAGTAATGGCCAGAAAGAGGATGCCTCCGAAAGTTCCGGCAGCAATGAATTGCAGGGCAAGGAAAACCGTGGGATCAAGCCGCCCCGGGCTTCCGGCCAGTTCGAGTTTTCGAGCAATGGATTGGAGAGCATTCTGGGGAGTGAATTTAACTGCAATCTCTCCAAGCTTGCGCGCCATTGGGTAGATGACACGCTCCTGGAAAGGGAGAGAGAGCTCAATTTTTTCGAGGTTTACCTCTTCACCTCGTCGGTTGAACTCTTCCAGGCGGGCCTGTAAAATCCGCTCGTCGGTAGTTTGCGGATTACGCAAACCTATATACACCAGGGCTGCCACGCCGATGATAATGAGAGCCACAACTCCGATGAGGATGGTCACGAAGTTCATAGGTATTCACTCCTGCTATTATTACTATACCTCAATATCGCCGATCTTGTTCATAACTACGTACCCGCTAATGATGAGAATGGCTGCACATACCAGGGCAATATAACCGCAGGGCAGGTTGGCGTTGTTCTCGGGTTTGAAGAATTCCATCATGTAGGAACGATTTAAGAGGTAGAGAATGCCCATAACGAAAATGGGCATCATGGCAAGGAAACGCCCTGAATACATCACCTGGGTTGTGAGAACCCGGATTTCGCCTTTGATGCGCACACGCTCTCGAATGGTAAAAGAAATAGTATCCAGAATTTCGGCGAGGTTACCACCTACCTCGCGTTGTACATTAATGGCTGTGATCACCAGGTCGAGGTCATCGCTTGGAATGCGACGCAGGAGGTTTTCGAGGGCGGTTTGCATGGGTACACCCAGCTGCATTTCCTGCACTACCCGGCGAAATTCATCGCAGATAGGTGGGGGCAGTTCTTTACTGACTGCTTCCATGGCCTGCATGGTGGAATACCCGGCCCGTAGCCCATTGACCATCAGGTTAAGCATATCGGAAAGCTGTTCGTTGAATCGGATCAGGCGGCGGTTTTGTTGCGAGCGCACATAAAAACGCGGCAGGAATAACCCGACAGCAAACCCTGCCATCGAGGCAAGGAGGCTCCTGTCGGCGATGAAGTAAATAAGAAAACCGACCATGAAGCCCGAAAGAACCATCAGGACGATGTACTCTCCAGCCTTCAGTTTAATATCGGCACGAGCGAGTTCCCGACTGATATTCTCGCCAAGCGAAGAGCTGGCCACCTGTTTGTTGAGCCATTCCGTGACCGGAGCCTGCACCTGGCGTTCCTTCTGGGACGGACGGGGTGATTCTACGTATCGCCCCAGGCGCTCTTCAACCAGAGAACGTTCGCTGGTTACAGACACAATAATGCCGACGATCAGGAGCACAACCGCCAAGGCTCCTCCGATGATCAGGATTAGGGTCATATCGAGGACCATGCTCTTGTCCTTTCTTGCTCAGGGAAGAGTGTGAGGAACCATCTTTTAGAATCGACGGCGTTCGCCAATACCAAAAATGCTCGGTGGAAGGTGAATCCCTGAGCTTTCGATCTTTTCCATGAATTTCGGGCGCAGGCCGGTCGGTCGGAGACGCCCGATGATCTTGTTGTTTTCGTACCCCACCTGCTCAAAGACGAACAAATCGGTGGTGGTGATCACGTCTCCCTCCATGCCCGAAACTTCGGTGATGTTGACCACCTTACGTGAGCCATCACGCATACGTTCCTGATGGATGACTAAATCAATGGCGGAGGAAACCTGTTCGCGAATAGCGCGAACGGGTAGGTCCATCCCGGCCATCATGACCATAGTTTCAAGGCGGGCCAGGGTGTCGCGTGGGCTGTTCGAGTGGAGGGTGGTCATGGAACCATCATGGCCGGTGTTCATGGCCTGGAGCATGTCCAGAGCTTCTTCACCACGGCACTCACCCACGATGATGCGGTCGGGGCGCATACGCAGGGCGTTGATCACCAGTTGCCGAATGGTAATTTCTCCCTTGCCTTCAATGTTTGGTGGACGAGATTCCAGAGTCACCACATGTTCCTGACGTAACTGAAGCTCGGCGGCGTTTTCGATGGTGACGATCCGTTCATCGTTGGGAATGAAACCAGATAGGACATTGAGCAGAGTGGTTTTACCGGAACCGGTACCTCCGGAAACCACGATGTTAATGCGGGAAGCAACACACGCTTTCAGGAACTCGACTGCTTCTGGAGTGATTGAGCCGAACTGGATCAATTGCTCTACGGTGATTGGCTTTCGCGCGAATTTACGAATGGTGAGCACAGGACCGATCAACGAGATGGGTGGAATGACCGCATTCACACGCGAGCCATCTGCCAGGCGGGCATCTACATAGGGGCTGGACTCGTCAATGCGGCGTCCCAGAGGTGAGACAATACGCTCAATGATGCGCATGACATGTTCGTTGCTCTCAAAGGTGACCGGTGCCCGATACAGACGACCACCGCGCTCAATATAGACGCTCTTGGCGCCATTAACCATAATTTCGGTGATGGTGTCATCATCCAAAAGAGGTTGCAAGGGGCCAAGGCCGAGAATTTCAGCGGCGATTTGCTCGAACATCCGCGCCCGTTCAGGCCGGGAGAGAACGATATTTTCTTCGGTGAGAATTTGTTCAAAGAGTTCCTGGATCGTTCGGCGTACTTCGGCGACCTTGGATGGATCGGAGGTTGGATCGAGGCCGGCGATCAGTTTACTTTGAACACGAGATTTGAGATCCTGATAGGTGTCTTGCGCGGAGGGGATGCTCGGTGCAGCCACCCGCCGGGTCGCCTGCAGGTTGGGGGACGTCGGGGGGTTGATGCCCGATGTGGATGGTGGAGCGGAGCCACCATTCGAATTATTATTTCCCTGAATGCGTTTCAGGATCGACATAAGTTACCTCCGTTCAGGAAGGAGCGCACCGTTAAGTTTTTTGGTTCTCAAGTTCTGCCAGCTCCAGTTTTTGAATGCGTTCTTTGATTAAATCAGCCATGGCCAGAATGCTCTTTCCGATGGGTTGCGTCCGGTTATCCAGCATAAATGGTATACCGCGATTGACCGCATTAACGGGGATCTTTTCGTCAAAGGGAATGGCGGTAACAATTGGCTGACGCAGACTTTCACCAACCCGCTCGGGAGTGATGGCCACTCTCTTATCATAACGATTCATCACAAACATAATCCGTTCTCTTTTTAGACCGACGGCATCTGCCAGAGTGAGGAAGAGATTGCAGTTTTTGATCGAAGGAATGTCCTGGGTGGTGACAAGTACAATGACCGTGGCAACGTCTAGGGCACTCTGTACGACGTCGGTTAAAAAGGTTGCTGAATCGATGATAATGTAATTGTAGATGCGGCGCAAGTACTCTATCAGTTTTGCAAACTGCTCACCATTAATTTTATCGGCCAACTCAGGACGGGAAGGGGCTGCCAGAACATCAACTCCACTGGCGCGATGCGTGACCATGACTTCTTGCACAATGTCAGGATCCAATTCGTCGGCGCGGAGTGCCAGATCAAGAACTGTGTTTTTCCCCTGCTCATTTAGGAATACTGCCACATCGCCGTATTGCAGATTAGCATCAATGAGAGCTACCCGCCGATCTTCTGTTTTGAAAGCAATGGCAAGGTTGGTAGCCAGAGTGGTGCATCCGGTGCCCCCTTTAGGGCTGTATACGGTGATCACTTTCCCAAGGCTAATCACCTGTGGGGCAGCGGGTGTACCTCCTTCAGGCGAAATGACCGGGAAGGCCTGAGCAGTCTTCTTTTTCTCTTCCTGAGCCAGAGCCCCTGCGCGCCGAATGGCGTCAGTTAACTCGTCGATCATGGGGGGCTTGGTGAGAAAATCCCGTGCTCCGGCCAGCATGGCACGACGCATATAACTGGGGTCACTCTGAACCGAGAGGATAACCACCTGACAGAAGGGGAGCTTGCGTTTAATCTCCTGGGTGGCGGTTATGCCGTCCATGTCGGGCATATTAATGTCCATAATGATGACATCGGGTTTATTTTGCTGGGCTTCTTCGATGGCCTCGCGTCCGGTACGCGCTGCACCTACAACTTCGATATTGGCATCGAATTGCAACATGCGGCGAATATTCTCGCGGGTTTCAGCGATGTCGTCAACAATTAAAACCCGAATTCGTTCCTGTGGCGGCATATATTCTCCTGATCCGTTAACTTATACACAGGCGCCTGCCCCCTCGGCACCTGTGCATTGCATTATTTCAAATGACCGGACATCCTCTCGTTTCAAACCTACTGCGGAGGAACCTGCTGTTGCCCGCTGGACGATGTGGATGGGAAGGGGCTGACGGTGGAGGGGATGCTATCCAACCGGGGTTCCAGTCCGTAAGGCAGCTTGGCAGGATTGGGAATATTGTACTGATCCAGAATGAACTGCAAGGTCACCGGTTCAGTGGCAATGCGTTGGGAGTCGCCAGCGCTGCGCATGACCAAGTTCAGTTTACCACCAGCCAGGATCAGATAGTTAAGGGTGACGGCGTCTTGCGGGGTCACAATCAGGGTCACGGTATCTGGTAACTTGGGAGTGGTCTGCTGTTGGGCTTCCTGCCCTGGTACAGGGGTTGGGGCTGTCTGGCCCGGTTGCAGCACGGTTTCACCGGGCTGGGGGAAGTTACCGGTTTGCAGCACAATGGCGTCCTGAATGAGCGTCTGACTGACGAGGCGTGGGCGTTGTGGTTCAGAGGGAATCACATAGACTGGTTGCCCAAGGGTTGGATCTAGCTCCGTGCGACCTGCCATGCCATCGGTTTTCGTGATGGTGGAAGAAGATTTCGTTGGGCCGCCCTCGACAGCTCCGGGAGCTTCGACCACCCCGATGTTGTTGGGGAGCTTGCTCTGGAAGCCCGGATCAATATCCACCAGAAGCAGAGAAGCAATGACATTGACATGGTCACCTGGTTCAAGCCCGTACGCCACCGACGACAGCTGGCTCACCGGGATGGGAATGGCTACCATGCCTGGTGGAATCTGGAACGCGGCGGGGGAGTTCTTCATGGTTGGGTCCACAATCATGGAGGAGGTGATGGGGGTGCGGGCTTCTAGATTGAACCGAGCCCGTTTCCCAAGTACTTCGTTGATGTCAGTAATGAAAGCTCCCTCAACCAGATCCTTCTTAGGATAGGGTAAAGTGGTAACAACTGCGTCAGTGAACTCAGCGCCTCGAGCGATGGGTTGCACCGAAATCACAATGGTTACCATTTCTTCTACTGGCGTTGGTTGAGCCACTGGTTCCTGAATTCCCGGGCTGAGCTGAGTGGGGCTCATTAAGCGCATAACTGCCCAGACCAGCACCAGGAGCAGGATTAATATTAATGCGATCAGAATGAAAACTCGTCCCCGGCGTCTCCCACCTGCTGCCATTTTAGCCTCCTGAAATGTGTTGAGGGTGAGTTAAATGAGATTTTAGCTTCCCAATACATGCTTTATTATACGTCAATTCTGAAATGGAGCTTTTAATCTCTGATTTACCCATTGAGTTGCAATACTCTTGCCACCACCGTTTTTCTGAATTCAACCATGATTTTTTATTAAAAAAGGCCCTGTTGGCCAGAGCCTTTTTTGGACGTGAAAGGTAGTTGGGAAAATCGCCTAGATGCGATTGACGATATTGCTGAAGATATTGCCAATGGCCGGGCCGAGAAGCGCAAGAATAACAATGACGACTACTGCAACTAAAACAAGAATTAACGCATACTCCACCAGTCCCTGACCTTTCTCTTTCGGTGCGAACAACATGTTTTTCACCTCCTTCCTGTCGCGAGATTGCGTATGGTTCAACTTGACTTTATTATAGCTTGTGGATGGTGGAATACAATCCTTTTTACATTACAGGAACCTTACAGCCTCACTCAAGATTTGACACTTCCTTGATGAGTTTTATTGCAGTTTTGTTGTTCCTTTGATGGTTTGTCGCTATAATCAAATGGGTGCAGGCTATTCAAGTGCATCCTGGGTAGATCAATGAGGAGGAATCATGAGTGACATACTCGGTCGTGTAATGGATGAGCAGGATCTTTTCAAGAAACTGCTCGGTAAGGTACCGGGGTTCAAAGGTTATGTGGATCGAACAAACCGGCGGGCTGCAGACAAACTGTTACGAGAGACCATTGCCGGGCGTTTTGATGCGCTGGGCCAGAGGATTTCTGCTCTGCAACGTGATTTGATCAGTCAGGGTGGGTTATCCTGGGTGGATGATCTGGAGGCGGCGGTCATTAAATTGCGCACTTTTACCGACCGGGTTCGCACTGCTTCGTACGGGTATGCGGGATTTTTTGATGCAGTGAAGATTAACTCGGATGAACTGGCCATGCTATACCAGTACGATCTTTCGTTGCTCGAGGCAGGAGATGAAGTGGAGCGCGCCATCGACAATGTGGAAGCGGCAATGGGTACAGAGGGGCTGGGAGCGGCGATCCGCCAGTTGACTCAACAGGCGCAGAAATGTATTGAGGCATTCGATAAACGCACCGAGGTAATCCTCGGTGGGGCAAAACCTGCCCAGGCGTAATCTGATGGGATTGGTGATCAAAGGAAGTTGAGGATTCTATGGCCCGAATTTTTGATGTTGTTGAATACCCCAGTGAAATGGCAGATGAGATCGTCCATCGTTTCCCCGAAACCGGGGTGGCCGATCTTCGTTTTGGTTCCCAGGTGATTGTTCGTGAGGCGCAACGGGCGGTTTTCTTCCGTGATGGTCACGCACTGGATGTGCTGGGCCCGGGTCGGCATACCATCAGCACAGCCAATGTGCCGTTGTTAACCGATTTGTTGGGCCGTGCCTTTGGAGACCGAACGCCCTTTACGGCAGAGGTTTATTTTGTTTCGATGCGCGAATTTGCGGATCGAAAATGGGGCACTCCTCAGCCCATTTTTGTCCGCAACCCGGGTATGGGGTTGGGGCTGGCTCTTCTGCAAGGGTTTGGAACGTATAGCTTCCAGGTGCGCGACCCCCAACAGTTTGTAACTCAGATCGTTGGCGCGCAGGGCATGTATCGCACAGCGGATATTGAGAACCGATTACGCACGATGCTCCTTTCAAAACTCCAGGATCTGCTGGGTGAGACTGCGGCAAAAGTGGATGTAACTGCATTAATCGGGCTTACCGAAGAGCTGGGAGCCGGTGTACGAGCCAAAGCTCAGGATGATTTTGCCGCCATTGGTCTAACTCTCAAGAGTTTTTATATTGCTAACCTGAAGCCCTCCGAAAAGTCTGCCGAAGAACTGCGTGCCATGGGGGTGTTGGATATGGATACCTACACCCGTCTGCAGGCGGCGGATGCTATGCGAGACGCTGCGCAGAATCCAAGCGGCGGTGCCGGATTAACTGCTGGGATTGGAGCAGGAATGGGGATCGGGAATGTGCTTTCGCAGTCTTTGCAAAGCCAGGGCCAGCCACAGGGAGGTGGTGGATCTTCGACGGGTGCTCCAGTTATCCCGGCGGTGATGACTCCTTCGGAAGCGGCGGCAATTCTCAAGGTCTCTGAGGAAGATGTTCTGGCGGCGATCAATGCTGGTGACTTAAAAGCGCGGAAGATTGGGAGCGCCTTCCGTATCAGCAAAGAAGCTCTGGAAGAATTCCTGAAAGGTTAGCTGTCACACATGGATGCAACCCATTGATGGTTCATTTAGAACAATAACCACTCATTGTCAGGCCGCGGTCAGCGGCCTGATTTATGTTATAAATAATAGGGTTTGTCCTCAATTTTGGCTGGTCAATATCCAAGGGTTTATAAACTGGGAGTGGTATGAAACTTCACGAATATCAATCGAAACAGCTGTTCAGTCGTTATGGTATTCCGATCCCTCGCGGACGGATTGCCTCCATTGCCAGTGAAGCCCGCCATTTTGCGGAAGAGCTTGGCGGGCATGTTGTGATTAAAGCGCAGGTTTTGGTGGGAGGGCGCGGTAAGGCGGGTGGAATTCGCCTGGCGAAAACCCCCAAGGAAGCCGAAGAACTGGCAACGATGATCCTGGGTATGGAAATCAAAGGTTTGCCGGTGCGGAAAGTGCTGGTAGATGAGGCGGTGAGTATCACCAAGGAAATTTATCTGGGCATCACCAATGATCGTGCCGCCAGACGCCCCGTGATGATGGCTTCGGCGGCCGGCGGGGTAGATATTGAAGAGGTGGCCCGTGTATCGCCAGAAAAGATCATTAAAGTGCATATTGATCCGCTCCTGGGTTTGAGAGATTACCAGGCTCGCGACCTGGCCGTTAGCATTGACCTGCCCCGCTCTTTGTGGCGACCATTTATGGAAATTGCAGCCGGGTTGTGGACGGCATACCAGGCCAACGACGCTACCCTGGCTGAAATCAACCCACTGGTGATTACCTCGGAGCAGCGCCTGCTGGCGCTGGATGGAAAGATGGTGGTGGATGATAATGCTCTTTTCCGCCATCCCGAACTGGACGAGATGCGTGATCTGGATGTAGAAGATTGGGCCGAAGTGGAAGCCCGTAAATTTGGCCTTTCTTATATTAGTCTGGACGGTGAAATTGGTTGTATGGTCAACGGGGCCGGGCTGGCGATGGCCACTATGGATATCATTCATCTCTGTGGAGGTGAGCCAGCCAATTTTCTGGATATCGGGGGGGGTGCAAGCGCCGATAAAGTGGCAGCGGCTTTACGAATTATCCTGTCAGATGCCCGGGTTAAGGCGGTATTGTTCAATATTTTTGGGGGGATTACCCGGTGTGATGAAGTGGCACGGGGAATTCTCACTGCTCTGGCCGAAGTTGAGACGAAAGTGCCGATGGTGGTTCGCCTGGTCGGAACGAATGCCGAGGAAGGCCGACGGTTGCTTTCAGAAGCGCGTATGGCTACCGCAGAAACATTACTGGAGGCCGCTCAAAAGGCGGTCGCAATTGCGAAAGGGGCGTAGCGATGAGCATTCTGGTCAATAAAAACACCCGTTTGTTGGTGCAGGGAATCACCGGTAATGAAGGCTTATTCCATACTACCCAGATGGTGCAATACGGGACAAATGTTGTGGCAGGGGTCACTCCGGGACGTGGTGGTGAGTGGGTGCTGGATGGGAAAATTCCGGTTTTTGATACGGTGCACAGTGCTGTGCAGACAACTGGCGCGAATACCAGCGTTATTTTCGTCCCGGCACGCTCTGCTCCCGACGCCATTCTGGAAGCCGCAGACTCCGGGATCGAGCTGATTGTCTGTATTACCGAGGGTATTCCAGTTCTGGATATGATGCGCGTGCGGGCTTATCTGGACACCAGGAAAATCCGTTTGGTGGGGCCGAATTGTCCCGGTTTGTTGACCCCGGGAGAGTGTAAAGTTGGAATCATACCCAACAACATTGCCATTCCGGGAAATATCGGGGTTGTGTCTCGCTCGGGGACGCTGACTTACGAGGTGCTTTATGCTCTTAAAGCGGTGGGCCTGGGGGCCAGTACGTGTGTGGGCATTGGGGGCGACCCGATCAACGGCACTAATTTTATTGATGTGCTAGAAATGTTTGAAGCCGATCCTCACACTGATCAGGTAGTGTTAATCGGTGAAATCGGCGGTTCTGATGAGGAAAAAGCCGCTGAATACATCTCTCGGAAAATGACCAAACCGGTAACAGCATTCATTGCTGGTCAATCAGCCCCTCCTGGAAAACGGATGGGGCATGCCGGTGCGATTATTGAAGGAGGAGAAGGTACTGCCCGTGAGAAAATTCGAGCACTGGAGACTGCCGGGGTTCGCGTGGCTCGTCATCCAGAAGAGATCCCGGGTTTGCTGGTAAAAGGTTGAAAAAGGAACGAACAGGCCGCCCATGGGCGGCCTGTTCGCGAGCCATGAAAGCCCGGGCAAGATTAGCTGCGATGAGAGTCGATGTAATGCACTGCATCGGCCACTGTGCGAATGGTGCGAGCATCTTCATCACTGATAGTCATGCCGAATTTTTCGCAGAAGCCGTCGATGAGAAAAAATTGATCCATTGAATCGGCTTTTAAATCTTCGACGAAACGTGTCTCCATCGTGATTTCATCGCCGTCGATTTTCATCACGTCCATGATGACTGCCTTCACGTCTTCAAATGTGCTGCTCATGTTAAGCCTCCGGGGTAAGATCAGGGGTTGTTGTTTGAATTGTAACGTTCCTTAAGTATCTGTCAAGGCTGCTTTGATCAGGAAGTTTCGGCGCGTGGGAATCAGGCCGCACCGGGATTTTACAGCCTTTTGCAGGTGCAATGTCCCTCTGGTATACTGCTTTTACCATAAGGACTCCGATTATGCCAGATACTTCTTTTACCTCCTCTCGAAAAGCTGACCATATCCGCATTAACCTTGAAGAAGACGTTCAGTCAGGGTTAACCACGGGCCTGGAACGCTACCGTTTTGTTCATGAAGCCCTGCCGGAGATTGATTTTGAACAGATTGATTGTTCAGTGTCCGTGTTTGGCAGACAACTCAACGCTCCTGTGCTCATTTCATCGATGACCGGCGGAACCGATCGTGCCGGGATGATCAACCGGCTACTGGCCGAAGCCGCCCAGCAATGTGGGGTGGCCATGGGTGTCGGGTCACAGCGAGCTGCGCTGGAGAATCCTGAGCTGCAGTCTTCTTTTCAGGTGCGATCTTACGCGCCGGATATTCTCCTGCTGGCCAATCTTGGGGCTGTTCAGCTGAATTATGGGTATACTGTTGACGAATGCAAGCGGGCTGTGGAGATGATTGAAGCCGATGGATTAATTTTACATCTCAATTCGATGCAAGAAGCGATTCAACCGGAGGGCGATACCCGGTTTGCAGGGTTGGCCCGCAAAATTGAGAAGGTGTGTCGTGAATTATCGGTACCTGTGGTTGTGAAAGAAGTAGGCTGGGGAATTTCTAAACGAACTGCCCGGTTGCTGGCAGAGGCAGGCGTGGCAGCGATTGATGTGGCAGGTGCGGGTGGCACCTCCTGGACGCAGGTTGAGATGTACCGCTTGCCCACAGAACGTCAGCGCCGGGTTGCTGCAGCGTTCCGCCGATGGGGAATTCCCACCAGCGAATCGATCTCCATGGTGCGCCAGGCAGCCCCGGATGTGCTGGTGTTTGCATCAGGAGGGCTGCGAGATGGGGTAGACATTGCTAAATGCATCGCTCTGGGAGCGACACTGGGGGGAATGGCCGGTCCATTTCTTAAAGCCGCTAATCAATCGGTTGAAGAGGTGGTAGATACGATTGAGGAGATCAGCCGTGAGATCCGTATCTGTATGTTTGGGGTTGGGGCGGCTTCTCTCCGGGCGTTATCGGAAACTCCATTAATTCGGGAAGGAGAGGCGTAGAGCATGAGCCTGGATAATGTGATTCAAGAAATGCTTCCGGAGATTGAAGCAGGGCTAAAACAGGTGGTTACGGATGGGTGCAACCCGGAATATCCTGAACTTCGCGGAATGCTGGCCTATCATTTGGGGTGGGAAGGAGAAGGATCTGGCAGGGAAGCACAGGGAAAGCGTATTCGGCCTGTACTGACCCTTTTAAGCACCCAGGCGGCGGATGGAGACTGGCACAACGCCCTTCCTGCTGCTATTGCGGTTGAGTTGCTGCACAATTTCTCCCTGATTCATGATGATATTCAAGACCACAGTGAGGTTCGCCGGGGGAGGCCTACGGTATGGGTTAAGTGGGGGGTTGCACAGGCGATCAACGCCGGAGATGTTATGTTCACACTGGCGTTTCGGGCGTTACATGGTCTGGTTAAAACCACCTCTTCAGAGATTGCGCTGGAAGCACATCGTATTCTCCAGGACGTTTGCTTACGCTTGACTGAGGGACAATACCTCGACCTGGCCTATGAAACCCGACATGACCTGTCTTTACAAGATTACTGGCCGATGATTGCCGGTAAAACCTCTGCTCTTCTCGGTGGATGTGCCGAGTTGGGGGCATTGATTGCTGGAGCTGATGAAAAACGACGCAGGGCTTTCTCTCAATTTGGGGTGAAGCTGGGATTGGCTTTTCAGGTTCTGGATGATTGGCTGGGAATCTGGGGAGATGCGGCCCTCACTGGCAAGTCTACCGAGAGTGACCTGGTTTCAGGGAAGAAATCACTTCCGGTGTTATATGCTCTGGAAAAAGACCACACCTTTGCCAGGCGCTGGCAGCAGGGTGAAATTCGGCCATCTGAAGTGAGCGAAATTGTAGCAATGTTAGACTCTGCAGGGGCTCAAGAGTTTACCCTCTCGACGGCAGAGCAATTAACCCTTGAGGCAAAGCAGGCGTTGAAAGATGCCGTTGGAGAAGACTGCAAGGCTGCCTGCCTGGAGGAATTGGCCGAACGCCTGCTGGCTAGACGTCGCTAGGAGCGTTCCGGCGAGGTTTGGTCGGGGAAAAGACGTTTTCTCCACCCCCATACACTGATACCGAGAATCAGCCAGGCAACGATCTGAGACTGGCGCACTCCAAAGATTAATGTGCCTTCAGCCCGGAAGGTTTCGGTAATGATCCAGGAAACCGCTGAAAGCGCCAGAAACGCCCAGAAGCGTGTTCCTTCAGGTTGAATCCATGCTGAGTAGCGGTATTTCCTGGCTGGCCAGAGTAAAGCCAGTACCAGCAGCGCCAGCACTGTTTCATAAAGCTGGGTTGGATGACGGCGATCGCCCCAGAGTTCTATTCCCCAGGGAAGCGCTGTGGGTAGACCGTAGGCGTCTCCTGACGCAAGATGCGCTATGCCTAATGCTACAGTCATCATTGCCAGTAAACTGACCAGACTATCCAGGGTGGTCCAGGCTGGTAGCTTTTTACGCTGGGTGATGATCAGGGTAGTCAGGAAAGCGACAAGCAACCCAGAGGGTACCGATAGCATTTGAGGGCTAAGAGCGAATATACTGAGTGGGGAGGAAGCAAAGGCGGACGGGTATTGAGCAATAAAACCCAGACGCGCACCGAGCAGACCGGTGATCAGGCTAACCAAGATGAGGTTATACACCCGACCTTCAGGGATGCCTCGTTGAACGGCATGACGTTCAGCAAGCTCCATACCAGCCCAGAATCCCAAGAGCAGAACCAATCCCGGGGTTTGGATGACCAGTGGACCTAGTTGAAGGACGGGGAACATCAGGGTGCCTCGTGGAGTAAACGCTCAACTTGGGCTCGCAACAGGGCTTCAGCAATGGGCCCCCCGATTACTCTTTCGCGAATGATTCCATCCGCAGAGATAAAGTAAGTGGTGGGTAAAGCGCGCGTAGAATATAGCCTTTCAACATTGCCACCAGAGTCCAGCAAGACAGGGAAAGAAAGATGGTTTTTAAGCACGAACTGGCGGGCATCTTCCTCGCGGTCCTGAAGGGTGAGGTTGACTGCTAAAATGACTACCCCTCTCTCATGATAATCTTCATACACATGCTGAAAGGAAGGCATTTCGGCCTGGCAGGGCGGGCACCAGGATGCCCAGAGGTTGAGGATAACTGGCTTCCCGCGTAAGGAAGAGAGAGACACGCTCTCTCCAGTGAGGGTTTGCAGTTCAAAGTCAGGCGCCTGAAATCCCGGACGAGCCAGTGTCAGACTTGGGTTTTCCAGTACCCCGGGCGCAGGGCGAGTGAGGACGATCCAGGTGGCGCTCAATCCTAAAAGGACCAGGCTGAAGACGGTAAAAGTGCGGGGGGTGAGCATGGAGGTATTATAATTCATGCGTCAGGTCAAGATTGTGAGGTGTTGTGATGAAACTGGTTAGTGTTGATGAAATGCGAGCGATTGAACGAGAAGCGGACGCCCGGGGTTGGACGTATGCGGACATGATGGAAAGAGCCGGCCTTGGCCTGGCTGAAGTGGTTCATTCGCTTTTTGGGTATGAGGACCGTCTGGTAGCGCTTGGATTGATAGGGCCAGGAAATAATGGGGGCGATACGCTGGTGGCCCTGGCAGAACTGGCCAGTGTGGGGTGGAGTGTCAGAGCCTATCTTGTGCGACCTCGTCCTTCCGATGATCCCCTTGTACAGCGAGTGGTTGAGGCGGGAGGGCTTGTGGCTGAAGCCGATGGAGATTCGGGCTTCGGGCAGCTCGAGGCCTGGCTGGCAGATTCAACCGTGGTGCTGGATGGCGTGCTGGGAACTGGAGCCCGGTTGCCTTTGCAAGCGGAGATCGCGGGGGTGTTGTTGCACGTCAGAGAGTCATCGGTGTGCCCCCCGGTAGTAGCGGTAGATTGCCCGTCGGGGGTTGACTGCAACAGCGGGGCGGTGGCCGACGAAACCATCCCGGCTGAGGTTACTGTGTGCATGGCGGCGGTAAAAATGGGGTTATTGCGATTCCCGGCTTTTACCTACTGCGGAGAAATACAGGTGGTCGATATTGGCCTGCCTGAGGATTTGCCCTCCTGGAGTGCAATTCAGAGAGAGGTCGTTTCGGAAGATCTGGTTCATGAATGGTTACCGGAACGTTCGGTTGAGGGGCATAAGGGGACATTCGGAACTGTCATGGTCGTGGCCGGTTCTTTAAATTTTAGTGGCGCGGCGCTTCTCTCTGCCGGGGGAGCGGCAAATATAGGCGCAGGGCTGGTGCAGCTGGCAGTGCCGTCGGCGCTTCACGGGGCGCTGGCTGGAGCCAACCCGAATGTGACGTGGGTATTGCTTCCTCACCAGATGGGCGTGATCAATGGAGAGGCAGCTGATATTGTGATCCGATCGCTTGGAAGGGCGACTTCCCTGCTTGTGGGGCCTGGATTGGGATTGGAGGATTGTACCGGTGAATTTGTGCGGCGATTGCTTGAAGCCCGGAAAGTCGCTCAGCCCCGTCGGGGTATGGGTTTTGTCTCTGTGGCCCAGCCCAATCTTGAAGAAAGTAGCCCGCGGCAACTTCCACCTCTGGTTTTTGATGCCGATGGTCTGAAGCACCTGGCGAAGATTCCCGAATGGCCAAAACTCCTGCCGTCGGAGACGGTGCTTACTCCTCATCCCGGTGAAATGGCTATCCTGACCGGTCTTCAGGTGCAAGAGATCCAGGCTGACAGGATAGCCGTGGCTCAGCGTTTTGCCCGTGACTGGGGTCATGTGGTGGTGCTGAAAGGAGCGTTTACCGTTATTGCCAGTCCGGATGGTCGGGTGGGAGTGATCCCGGTGGCGAGCGATGCTCTGGCACACGGGGGAACGGGTGATGTGCTGGCGGGGATGATCGCTGGCTTACTTGCCCAGGGAATGCCGTCTTATGAAGCTTCGGCTGCCGCGGCCTGGATTCATGCACGGGCGGGGCTGACCGCTGCGGATCATCTGGGGCATACGGCCTCGGTTCAGGCCAGTGACCTCATCGATGCCATTCCTGAAGTGCTTTCTCTGGTCTGGTAAAAATAACAAGATCCGGCCTTCAAGGCCGGATCTTGGGTATCTCGGATTGTTCTATAGAGGGGTTTCCTCTTTGGGTTTGGCCACCGATTGTACGGCCTCAGTCACACGGGCTTTTTGCTCTTCGATCACTTCCTGACCTTTTTTCGCGGCTTCTTCTACCGCTGTGCGGGCTTTGGAGGCCAGTTCTTCCGCTTTCTGGCGATATTCAACAGATCGGGTTTCGACTTCACTGCCGACCTTCTGAATCTCTTCGGAAACACGGTCTCCCAATTCGATGGCACGCTCTTTGATAAGAACACGGGTTTCTTCACCGCTCTGCGGGGCAAATAACAAAGAGACTACCGCGCCGGTGAGCGCTCCAACTACGAATCCGATCATGAAGGCGCCGAATTCATCTCGTTCTGACATTATCTTACTCCTTTCGGTCTGGTTTTACTCTTGAATTGACCTGCTCAAACGGTGTGAGAGGCTCACCACTCACCGCTTGCGAGGCCAGACGATCTGGAAGAACTTTGCAATGGCTGCCAGAGTTTCGTTAAGCTTTATCACTGGTTCACTCAGGTTGTCACTCAGGAAGACCACCGTGCCTTTGATAGTGTTGACAGTGTCATTGGTGGCATGAATGATGGGCCGAATTTCATTATTGAGAAGGTTGATGAGGGTGGCAAGCTGGACAATGAGGATGACCAGTGCGACTCCAATGACCAGAGACTCCAGGGCCATGAAGATGATAAAAACGTCTCTGACCCGGGCTGTAGTGTCATTATCGGCGCGAAGGAGAAGCACCACTCCGGTGATGATTACCGCCAATACCACAACCAGCCCGATGATCCATCCTATCGGAGCCTTACGTGATCCGGTGGGTTGCATTGACTCGCCGGCAGGAAGTGTTGGTGTTGAGAATGTCTGTGAAACCGGCTGATTTTCTTCCATTATAGCTCCCATTATATCACGTTGGGTGAGAGTTATTGAGTCCCCGGTCTTCCTGGTGATTCCGGTGGATTGGATACATTGGTGTTCTGACCAGCGGATGGGTTCTTCTGACCAGATTGCTTAAATTTATTATAACAGAAGTGAAGAGAGAGGATTCAATGAAGCAAAAGCTGATCAATGGCAGCGGCAAGTTGCCGCAGGTTGCTGACCTGAAAAGTGCGGGTGCAAAAAGGTGCATAACGATACATATCTGAGTCGCCGGTAGACCAGAGAATGGGAGGTTCAGGGTTCAACCAGATGGTCGCACAGGCACGACGGGTAAGTTTTTGAAAGATATCCAGGCGTGGATCGTTGAAGTTATTACGCCCATCTCCCACGACGATGAATGTGGTTCGGTGGTCAATCGTGTCGAGATATTCTTTTTGCAGGTTTTCCAGAGAAAACCCCAAGTCGGTGTTGTAGTGACCGCCAGGCATACGTCGGAGTACTTGTTCGATAGCCTGGTTGGCCTGTTGATGTTCAAAGAAGGGTGACACGTATTCCAGGTGGTCAATGAACGCAAAGGCATGGGTTTTGCTGATTTGATCCTGGATGGCATAGATCAGACTTAACATTAATTCTGAGCAAAAGCGCATGGAAGTAGAAATATCGCATAAAATGACAAGTTTGGGCTTACGGGTATGATCTCGGTGCCGCAACTCGATGGGAACGGTACCATGTTTAAGGTTGGCACGCAGGGTGGTTTTTAGATCCAGTTGTCCATTGCGGGCGCGTTTCAGGCGTAATGCCAGGCGAGTACGCAGGGCAGCAGCCAGACGCCGAACTTCGTCTCTTAACTGCCGCATATCTTCTTCACTGAAAGCATGAAAAGGGCGATTGAGTAAATCGTTCTGGGGCTGGCGGGATTGATTCTCTATCATGTTCTGTAAAATTCGTTCGCCAGCGTGCTGGCGGATTTGCTCCTGAAGGGCACGCTGATTGGCCTGGATGGCCTGGCGTAATTGATCAAGGCGCTGGCGGTTCATTCCCAGTTCATTGAGCAATCGGAGTAATTCCTGCAAGGCCTGCCTGACTTCGCGAAAGTTCAGTGCCGCTTCAAGCTGGCGCGCCATCCAGCTCTGGTAACGCATATCGTCCCAATTCTGAGAATGGATTATTTGATCGAGCTGGTTCAGTTCCTGGGGGGTAAGGGGCTTTCCCTCTATCAGTTTTTCCATCAGGTCACGGAGTTTCTGATTAAACTGCCGAAGGGCTTCGGCAAGCATCTGGGCTTCTTTATCGGTGAGGTTCCGGGTACCATCCTGCATGGCCGGAGGGTTTCCATGCTGGAAGAATAGAGGAAATAGTTTCTCAAAGACAGGAATGTCTTGTTGTTCTTTGATCAGAGTAGATCGCAGACTGTCGTGGAAAAGGTCGCGATCCTGCACTCCGAGCACGTCGATGGCGCGGAAAGCATCAGCACTTTCGGCCAGGCTGATGCGAACCCCACTGGCACGTAAAGCAGCAATAAACTGGGTAATTCTCTGGTCCATAATTGATACCCCACTTAAGAAGAAGTCGGAAAAGGCGCTACTTCCATGAGCGTATCAGGGTTGAAAGGAGTCCATCAATTTTGCCAGCGTGGCAGGGTAGGATTATCAGAGTGTTTATCTCGCGGAGAAGGCGCGAATAACTGACGCTTGGCTCGCTGAAGATCGACTTCATGTTTTAATAACACGCTCAAGGTAGTTTCGAGGGTTTCCTGATCAAGGTGGCTGGCATTCAAAGTGACAAGAGCTTTTGCCCAATCCAGGGTTTCGCTGATAGAGGGTACTTTTCGTAAATCCATGGTTCGTAATCGTTGAACGAGCTCCACTGCCTGGCGGGCAAGTTTTGGGGGGAGCCCCGGTACTTTGAGCCGTACCACTGCCAGTTCTTGTTCGAGAGAGGGGAAATCGATAAACAGATAGAGGCATCTTCGTTTGAGGGCTTCACTGAGCTCGCGGGTATTGTTGCTGGTAAGGATTACCAGAGGGCGGTGCACTGCCTGCAATGTGCCAATCTCAGGGACGGATACCTGAAAATCACTCAACACTTCGAGGAGAAAGGCCTCAAACTCGGCGTCGGCGCGGTCGATTTCGTCGATGAGCAACACGGTGGGTTTCTCGTTGAGGATCGCCTTGAGAAGTGGCCTTTGGAGGAGAAAACGCATGGAAAAGAATATATCTTCCTCGGCTGAAAGCCGATCAGCGGCTTCGCGGAGACTCTGAGCGGCAGACAGAGTATCTGACAGTTTGTCGCGCAGTAATTGTGTGTAGAGCAGTTGTTTGGCGTATTCCCATTCGTAGAGAGCTTTGGTTTCATCCAGCCCTTCGTAGCACTGCAACCGGATCAGCTCAAAACCGGTGGCACCGGCCAGTGCTTTTGCGAGCTCAGTTTTTCCAACGCCAGCGGGGCCTTCTGTGAGAACGGGTTTTCCCAATTGCTGGGCAAGGAAGAGAACGGTTGCAATTTCCTCGCTGGCGATGTATTGTTGTTTACCAAGGGCCGTTTTCAATTCATGGGGGTTCGAAAAGAGAGTCATGGCTCGTCCTTTGTGTATTACATGGATAATAATAGTCAGTATATCAGGTGAGGATTAAAAATACCAGTAGATCGAAAGAGATTTCCTGGAAATGGCCGGATTGGAAAATGCAGGTTTACTTATGGAAGACGTGCCAGGCCGAATAGATCAGGATACACCCGAGGATCAATTTAATGAGATTGGCTGAAACGAACCCGACAAGGACACCTCCAGCCAATGCCCCGATGATTGAGCCAAGGCTCATGGGGATAATGGTTTGAGGAAATTCGTTAAGTTCCCGATAATTACCCGCGGTTGAGTGGCGTGTTATTCCAGAGAGGATGGTCGGCAGGCTAATCAACAACGATGCTGAGCCCGCGGTTTTCGCATCGATGCCGTACATAAAGATCAACGTTGGTATGATCAGTTCTCCACCGGCCACCCCCAGCGTACTGCTGAACACCCCGATAAGCATGCCAAAGAGCACTCCGGAAATTAATTCTATGAGCAGAATGGAAGGAAGCAACCTGACGTTGTTCGGGTGAAGGAAGGCTTCAACGACAAGTAACATGCCGATCATCAACAGGATCACGAAGATCGTCTTTCTCAGTTGGGCAGTGGAAATTTTTTGCGTGATGGCCGCATTGAGGTAAGCGGCAGGGATGGCACCGCATACCATGGCAAGGATGACGGGTAGATAACCGGCAATTTTCTCAAGGGGAATATTGCGGCTGCGGAAAAGCAGGGAACTGGCTACTGTGACCAGGCTGATGGCCAGGTTGATGGGCAGGGCGCTTTTGATCTGTTTTTTGAGAATCCCTACCAGCACAGGCAGCCTGAATTCAGCTCCGCCAAGACCAATCAAACCACCCAGTGTGCCGATGGGAATGGAAAAAAGGAACGCAACGATTGTTCCCGGAAGAAAGGGTGTTCGATCTGGTTTCATAGGGTTGTTTGTTCCCGGTTTGGATGGAATGGAGCTCACGGTTGAATGATTTTTTAAAGGTATGTTTGTAAATAGATACCATTCATTCATTTATAGCATAGATTGGCAGGGGGGCCATTCGATCGGGAAGAACATAACCAAAAAGGGGCTTATCCTTCCATGGATCATTCATCAAGGAAGAATATAAATCCTGGCCTTCTAATTGGTCCAAAGAAGGCCAGGATTATAGTTTACTGATTAAGGTGGACTAATCAGGATAGGCTTCTTGAGAGGTTTTCCGGAATAGATCTTCAAGAGGCAAGGATGCCCAGGAGGTAAAACGCTCCATGTCGATGCCAAGTTTTTTGGCAACACCGTAACCGTAAGCTGGATCAGCTTTATAGAAGTGAACCAGCTGGCGGACAATGATGCGCTCAGGAACCCCTTGCATGGCTTCGGCGATATTGCTGAAAAGCTGTTCTTTCTGATGGTCGTTCATGAGGCGGAAAAGATTGCCCGGCTGGGTATAGTCATCGTTACCCTGACGATGATCGTAACGAGCGGCATCGCCGGAAATTTTCAACGGGGGTTCAAGGAAGCGTTTATCTTCCACGGGGCCGCCCATGCTGTTGGGTTCGTAATTGACGGCGCCGCCGTAATTCCCGTCAAAACGCATTGCCCCATCGCGGTGATAGGTATTAACCTCACTATGGGGATGATTGACCGGCAAGGCAGCATAGTTCACCCCGATGCGATAGCGGTGTGCATCGGCATAAGACATGATCCGCGCCTGAAGCATTTTATCCGGAGAGAAGCTGATTCCGGGTACGATATTTGAAGGTTCAAAGGCGGCCTGCTCGATTTCGGCGAAATAATTCTCGGGGTTCCGGTTAAGTTCCATGACGCCTACTTCAATCAGGGGATAGTCGGCGTGAGGCCAGACTTTGGTTAAATCAAAGGGGTTGATGGAGTACGTTTCAGCTTCAGCTTCGGGCATAACCTGAACAAAAAGTCGCCAGCGCGGGTAATCGCCTCGCTCGATGGCTTCAAACAGGTCGCGTTGAGAGCTTTCACGATCTTGACCCACCACCGCGGCGGCTTCGGCGTTTGTCCAGGTGCGAATGCCCTGAAGGGTTTTGAAATGCAACTTAATCCAGAAACGCTCATTTTGAGCATTGATGAAGCTATAGGTATGACTGCTATACCCATTAATATAGCGATAACCCTGAGGAAGTCCTCGATCGCTGAAGAGAATGGTCACCTGGTGTAAACTCTCAGGAGAAAGGGACCAGAAATCCCACATGGCCGTAGGGGAGCGCAGGTTGGTTCGAGGATCGCGCTTCTGGGTATGGATGAAGTCACCAAACTTGTATGGGTCACGGATGAAGAAGACGGGGGTATTGTTTCCAACCATGTCCCAGTTACCTTCTTCAGTATAGAACTTAACCGCAAACCCGCGGACATCACGTTCAGCATCGGCGGCGCCGCGTTCACCGGCTACCGTGGAGAAACGCACCAGGCAAGGGGTTTTCTTCCCGACTTCGGAAAAAATCCTGGCTTTGGTGTAGCGGGTGATGTCATTGGTGACTGTGAAGGTGCCATAAGCCCCTGAACCTTTGGCATGTACCACGCGCTCTGGAACTCGCTCGCGGTTAAAGGTGGCCATCTTTTCTAAAAGTTGATAATCTTGCATCAACAGTGGGCCGCGCGGGCCGGCGGTAAGCGAATTCTGGTTGTCTGCAATGGGGTTACCGTGGGCAGTGGTGAGTTGTTTTTTCTTACTCATTTGAGCTTCCTTTCGTGGTCAACAGGTAAATTGTTACTGGACTTCATTGTATGCGATGGTTGTATTGATGTAAAATATACATTGCTTATAGGATCGATTGTTATAAACTATACATGTGAGATAAATCGGCGCTATGGAAGTGCATCAACTTGAGTACTTTATTGCTGTAGCTGAGACCGGGAGTTTTAGCCGGGCGGCTGAGCGCTGTCATGTGGCGCAGCCTTCTCTCAGTCAGCAGATCAAGAAACTGGAGCAGGAAATCGGTCAACCGCTCTTCAATCGTTCTCGCAAGGGAGTGAGCCTGACGGAAGCCGGCCAGTTACTCTTACCGCGGGCGCATGCCATTCTGGCCGAAATTCAAAATATCCGTCCGAACCTGGAGCGGGAGGTTCAGGAGGGAAAAGGCAAGGTTTCGGTGGGATTTATTCCAACCGTTGCGCCTTTCGTTTTACCCCGTGTTATTCGTAGTTTTAGAACGCTGTACCCTGGTGCAACGCTGGCTGTTCACGAAGACCTGACCCAGGCTCTGGTGAGTGGGCTGATCGAGGGCAGCCTGGATGTGGCCATCACCAGTTTGCCGGTTCATCACCCTTTAATCGAAACTGATGAATTGCTTACAGAAACTCTCATGGTGGCCATTCCCAGAGAGCATCTGGCAGCGCAAAGCGATGACTTGACGGTTCATGAATTGGAACGGTATCCATTTATTGCTCTGAGCGAGATGCATTGCCTGGGTGAGCAGGTGCGGGCTTTCTGTTCTCAACAAAATGTTGATTTACAGATTGTCTGTCATACTGCGCAACTTTCAACGGTCCAGAGCTGTGTGGTACTTGGATTGGGTATCTCGCTGGTTCCTCAGGCACTGGCTGTGAGTGATGATTCCGGTCAGGTGGTGTACCGACGGGTGACGGATGCTGTTCCGCAGCGAAAAATTGCTGCGGCCTGGTATGTACGCAGGCGTCTCTCTTTTCTGGCACGTGAGTTGATTCGTCTGGTGCGGCAGGAATACCCGCAAGAAAACCAACCGCCCTGCGCATAGCCAGCGCAGGGCGGAAATATTCTTGAAGGAACACGAACAGGTCAGGCGATGGTTGGGCCGGTCTGGCGCTTACGCATTTCTTCCTCTTCGCCGCTCCAGTCCAGATGGGCGTATTCGGGTGGTGTATTCTCTTTCCGCCAGTTGTGGAAGTCCTGCCAGATTTCGTCGGTCCAGAGCGAATCGATCTGGGCAGTGGTATATTTTCCTTCGCGCAGGCGCTGGAGGCCGAAACGATCACGCATGGCAGTTTTTTCAGCTTTAATGCAGCATTCCTCCGCCAGGTGAGGCGGTACGAAGATGATCCCGGCTGGTGTACCGAGGACAACATCTCCGGGCATGCAAATGGCATTCCCGATTCGGCAGGGTACGTTCATACCGACCAGCGTTACATCGCGGATGGGGGTAGGGTCGTTGCCACGATAAAAGGTTTGAATATTGGTGATCTCCATTACCTGTTGCACATCGCGGATTCCTCCCCAGATCACCTGCCCGCCGTATTTGGTCCGGCGTGACACAGCGGTAGACAGATTTCCCCCAACGAAGGTGCCTTCATAGACCTTATCAAACATATCTACTACCAGCACATCGCCTTCTTGCAGGCTTTCAATGACCCAGGAATTGAAGAACCCTTTACGGCCTTCTTCTTTTTGCCCGTATTCAAGCAGGTAGGTATCAAGGTCTGGCCGCTTGGGAACCATTACAGCGGTCACTGCCCGCCCGACCAGGATTTTCCCCGGATGAATCACTTTCCAGTCTCCCTGAAACTGATACTTATATCCATGTTCCCAGAGTACCCCCCAGGCCTCTTCGGTGGTCACCCGTTGAAACCGACGTAAAATGTCATCGGGTACCTTCGGTCGTCCGTTTTCGAAACGTTCACCTTTCCATAGGGGGGTAAGTTGAATGATATCTTCGCGGTTGTCGAAACGCATGATTCCTCCATCAAGTCAGAGATGGGATTGATTCTATAACAAAAATAAAAAGGGAGGGTGCATGGTGGAAGGGGCGGTTTTTGCAACCTTCAGGAAAGATATGCGTAGAATGAATGGAACTACGAAAAGAAAGGAAAATAACCCCATGACTTCTGAAAGCTTAACCTCCACAGTGTACCAGCCCACCTCTGATGAGAAAACCTGGGCGACTCTGGCTCATCTCAGCGTGCTGGTCAATCTTTTCACTGGTGTGCTGGGGCCAGTGATTGCTCTGGTGATTTATCTCGCTCACAAGGATAAGTCGCGCTATGTCGCCTATCAATCACTCCAGGCCTTACTGCTCCAGCTGGTTGTCTGGGTGGGTGGTGGTGCATTCATTGCGATCGCGTGGGTCATCACTGGCCTTTTGTCACTGGTCATCATCGGTCTGTGTTTGATCCCCTTTGCCATTTTACTCTCGGCGCTACCGCTGGTTGCTCCGGTGTATGGGGTAGTGGGTGCAATCAAGACAAGCCAGGGTGAGGATTTTCGCTACTGGCTGATTGGTGACTGGGTACGCAGTACGTACACAGGCTGAGGCTTTCGAGACCCAATCGATTTCCCCCGCATCCTTACCGGGCGCGGGGGTCTTCTTTATAGGGGATTTCGCGGGCGGCCTGGATGAGCACGGCGTAGCCTTCCTCAATCAGGTGGTTGAGTGCGGCCAGATCCTGTTCGGTAAATCGGGCTTTGCCACGGAAACTGCGTTCCAGGCGGTCAATGGCCCGTAAGAGAGCTCCCCGCACACCGCTGGACTGGTGTGCCCAGCACGAGTCGGCCGAAATGCGCTCGATGCGTCGAACGATCTCGCGGGCCTGCTCCAACTTCCAGAGGAGATGATATTCGTCCATCCGGTTCATGAGATGAAGATTTGGAGGAATAATAAGGCGGCCATGCCGACGATGATGGTGAGCAGGGTGTTACGAGTCCTCCAGGCGACGCCCATGGCCAGAATACCGGCGAGTAAACGGGCGTTTGAGATGCTGAGAAAGAGAGAACCATCTCGGATTAATAATTCTTGAAAGATGATGACCGAAAGAACTGCTGGAGGGACGAAGCGTAAAGCACGGCGGAACAACCGGGGGAGAGTGAGGCGATCAAAAAGCCAGATGAAAGAAAGGCGGGTGAGGAAAGTTAACAGCCCCCCTGCTAACATCACCATCCAGAGGTTCATGGGGTTTTCTCCATCCATAATCCGGCAAGAATTCCGGCGAGTGCAGCAACGATGAGCCCTAACCTGTACGGTAAACTGAAGGTGAGAATGGCCACTATTCCTCCCACCAGTGCGGCAGTTGTTGCAGCTGAGTCTTTAAGATTGGGAACTACCAGAGCGATGAAGGTCAGAGGAAGGGCAAAGTCCAGCGGCCAGTGCGGAGGGATAAGAGTGCCAAGAAAGATGCCCATGAAGGTGCTAAGTTGCCAGCAACTCCACAAACCCAAACCGGCACCCAGGAAGAACCAGTGCTGATTACCTTGAGCACCTTCACGATTGTAGTTAGTAATGGCCACGGCATAGGCTTCATCTGTCAGCAGATAGGCCAGGATTAACTTCCAGTGCGAAGGCAAGTTCTGGACAAATCCGGCGATGGAAGCGCTGTAGAGCGCATGGCGTAAGTTGACCACGGCAATGGTCAGCACAATCATTATTCCTGGCGTTGCCAGGCGTACCAACTGGGTGGTGATGAACTGGGCACTTCCGGCAAAAACAATCGAAGACATCGCCTGAGCTGCTGGAACCGAGATACCCGATTGCCGTGCCAGGGCTCCGTAAATCATCCCGAACGGGAAAACCCCCAGAAGGATGGGCAAGACACCCCGAACGCCACGCCAGAATTGTTGCCGGTTGGTCAGGGATTCAGCAGGAGAAGAAGTGGTCATAGGTTTTCAGGAATTTATGGTACAGTGGAGCCAAATTTCGCCTATTATACTCATCTTGAAGAGGGTTCTGGAAAGGAAAAGGGAATGAATCGTCGCCAGTTTCTTCATTTTTCAATCGTGCTTTCTACTGCCGGTGCCCTTGCGGCCTGTTCTAAAGGAGTAAAACCTTACGCCACCCAGTCTGTTCCGCCGGAAGTCAGGGTATTGGCAGAGGGGTTGAATTTTCCTGAAGGGCCGGCTTTTGATCCTCAAGGGGTGCTATGGTGTACCGAGATGGGTGCAGGTAATCTGGTTCGCTGGCAGGATGGTCAGGTGGAGCGTATTCCCACCGGTGGGCGCCCCAACAGCCTGGCTTTTGACCGGCAGGGAAGAGCCTGGGTGCCTGATTCTCAGTTAAATGCAATCCGTCGGTACACCCCGGAAACTGGCCTCTGGGAGACTATTTTGGAACGTGTGGATGGCATGGCGCTTCAGGCACCGAATGATCTGACTTTTGATGCGCGGGGAAACTTGATTTTCACATGTCCCAATTACGCCACTACAGAGCGAACGGGTTATGTGGTTTGTTTACAGCCGGATGGGAGCGCAAGGAAAATTGCAGAGGGGTATTACCGTCCAAACGGGATAGATATTGTGGATGGTGGGAAAGCTCTGGTAGTGGCGGATACTTACCAGAAAGCTCTGTTTAAAGGACGATGGGATGACAAAGGTTGTACCTGGGATGATGTTCACCTGTGGGCGCAGGTAGGCGGAGCTGAGGGGCCTGATGGAATGGCTCCCGGTGCCAATGGTTATCTGTACCAGGCTATATATGGCGATGGAATGGTGCGGGTCATTGGCCCAGATGGAATGACCGTGGAAAAGTTCTCTTTGCCCGGGAAAAACCCGACCAATGTAGCTATTGATCCCGGTGGGAAACTGGGGCTGGTGGTGACAGAAGCTGAAAAAGGGCTCCTGTTGAGTATTCCAGATATTCAACCCGGGCCGGCAATTTTTCTGGCCGGAGAGATATGGTCTTAACTTAGAGGCTTAATCCCAGGGCCTGAGCTTCAGAGCGGATGAACGCTGCCGCCCGGTAGTATTCCTCCGCTGTGTTCAAATGCTCCAGCATAATGGGCACATCCCGTGGAAGGCTGGCTACCCCTTTAAGAAAAACGCGATAGTTTAACCCACCCTGGCCGGGAATAACTTCATCCAGGTGGGTTGTGAGGCGGGGTTGCAAAAGGATATCCTTTGCGTGGCAGGATCGTATGTATGGCCCTAATTTTTCAAAGCATTTGTGAAGAAGGGCGGTGTTATGATAATACCGTTGTGGACTGGAAATAAGATTTACCGGGTCAAGATGAACGCCGAAGGCCACTCGGTCAATCGCGTGGAGCAGTTCCAGATAGCTGTCGGGTGAGTCTGGGAAGATCCAGGGCATGGTTTCAAGGGTATAACAGGTGCGAGTGGGCTGCACTTCATCAATAATTTCGCGGACGGTTATCACGATTTGTTCAAAGGTTTCAGGAGAGAAATTTGCGGGGTGAGGCCCATCCCACTGCAGGCTGCGCGATCCGGCTATATTGACGCAACAACTCGCGCCTATGCGATCGGCAAGGTAGAGGCTCTGTTTACACCGTTCAATGGCCTGCTGACGTTCTGATTCGTCAGGACTGATCGGGTTAGACCATGCTCCAACCTCGGCAATGAGAAGATCAGCAGAACGGGCGGCTCTGGTAAAGGCCTGAATGGTCACTTCGTCGGCATCCGGAGATAGAGGGCAATAGGCTGCCCTGTACCCTGCCGCCCGAACAGCTGCGACCCAGGCATCTGGATCGTCGAAGGAATCAAAAATGGGTCCACCCAGTCTCATGGAAACCTCCCGGACATGATCATCACGAGATACCCGGCGGTGGAGTTGACCGCCCGGCCAGATGGGCCACCAACCGGCTCAGGAGGAAGATCGCCAAAGCGGCCAGAATGAGCGCGGCGGCGAAGCGAAGCTGAAAATGAATGACCAGAGCGACCATTGAAAGTAGAACGCCACCGGCCACAACCGGAAACAGGTGCAGGAAATGGTACCGCTGAACGGCACGGGCTGTTTCAGGTGAACGAATTCGTTCTAGCCGTTCCCGAAAGTACTCCAGATCCCAGGTGATCAGCATCAAGGCGACTGCCAGGACAGGGAGGTAAAACGGCACCTGAAGAAGCATCAGGATGGCGCTGTAGAAGGCGAAGATCAGGAACAAGAGGGATATCATCCACCGCCAGCGCTGCCACAGGCTGATTACTCCAACGGCACCGAAAACGAGGACAACAAGTGCGCCTGCGATAAAGCCTTTCAGGAGGCTCCCGACTACCAGGCAGAAGGTAGAAAGAATCAGGGCGCTAAACAAGAGCCTCCGGGTAGTCATCGGCTGGCCTCCACGGTGGGGTTTACCGCCAGACTGCGAACGCTATAGCGGCGGGAAATTTGCTCGATGGGCACCTCAGTATTCCAGTCGATGACCTGCACCCCCGCCCGACGTACTTTCTGGAGGAGCAAAGCGCGTTCTGCCAGTGCCAGACGCAAAGCCAGAGGGTCGGGGGCTTTGTCTTCCTGAGTGGCATCAAAGAGGAGGAGGTTGGGGCTAATGACCATTACGGCGTAGCCAAGGGCACGCAGGCTGATCAATACGTCCACATCTGCCTGGAGCAGGGGACTGATGAGGATGATCTGGGAGCGCGGAGGGAAAAAGCGGGTTGGGAGGTAACGCAGGGTTTCGAGAGCAAAGTTACGTCCTGGTCGAGCCCGTGCCAGAACCTGTAAAATGCGCTGACGCTGGGTCTTTCCGACGCCGGGGAAGGCACTCTCGATTCCACCGCCATACACCAGGAGCCCTACCCGGTTGCCATCATTCAGATAGCCTTCACAGATAGAAGCAGTGGCCTGAACCACTTTTTCGAAAAGAGGATGATCGGGGAGATCGCCATAACTTTGTTCGCGGGCATCCAGGATGATTCCCACATCGGCCACGCGCTCCTGTTCATAAACATTGGTAAAAAGGTCTGACTCTGAGTGGGCGGCGACTTTCCAGTTAATGCGGCGTTGTTGGTCGCCGGGCTGGTACTCACGGACGGTGAAAAAATCTACCCCTGCCCCTCCCTGTCGGGCCGGTATGGGGCCAGCAAAACCGCGAGTCTGCGGGGGACGAATGCGCATAGGCTTAAGGCGTGCGGGCCGGGGGCGAACGATTAAGCGATGAGAGGCCTGTACCGGGGATGTGGCTTCAAAAAGGCCAGCCCCCTCGCGATATGTGGCGCGAAAGCCACTGAAGCGATAATCACCGCGCTTTCCCCGAACGGTGTATTCGAGGGTCACTTCCTGGCCGGAATCCAGTGAAGTGTACAATTCGGTGTTGCCCTGAAGTAATTCCAGGCCACGCGGGAGAGCGTCTTCGATGTGGATTTCTTCAAGGGGGGGGCCTTCATTGCGAATGATCAGGCTGATGGTCACCGGTGTATCGGGAAAAATCCGATCGGTGGAGAGGAATCTCTGTGCGCTTAACTGGGGAACAGTAGGCCGGTAGTAGATGGCAGCGGTAAAGTAGAGCACCAGGGGGAGCGCAAGAGCAATGACCCCACCATTGAGGGTTGCCAGACCAACCAATAACAGGGTGAAGATCACCAGGGCAAGAAAGAAACCACGACCGCTCATTATTCCACGACCGGAACCGGAACCGCTGTAATAATATCATTGAGAATGTGATCGATCGCCTGCGGGCTGCTCCACAGATCGGGTTGCAGAATGAGCCGGTGCTGCAATGCCGGGCGGACAAAGAGTTTGACATCATCCGGAATGACGTAGGCGCGCCCCTGCATGGCAGCGTACGCCCGGCTGAGCTTGAGAAGAGCCAGGGCGCCACGGGGGCTAGATCCAACAGCAACCTGACGATTGGTGCGAGTGCGCGTGACCAGTTCCACGATGTACTTTTCAATATCAGGATCGAGGTAGACTTCTTCGATAGCACGGCGCATGGCAAGGAATGTCTGAGCATCGGTCACAGCCTGGAGAGTGATGGCATCCTGTCGGCGTTCGCGTCGGCGATGGAGAATTTCCTGTTCCTGCTCAGGGGTAGGATATCCCACGCTTAACTTGAGGATAAAACGATCCAGCTGTGCTTCGGGGAGAGGGAAAGTGCCTTCGTATTCGATAGGATTCTGTGTGGCAACGACGATAAAAGGATCAGGCAGCTTGAGAGTTTCACCTTCAAGGGTGACCTGGTATTCTTGCATGGCTTCTAGAAGCGCTGACTGGGTTCTTGGTGAAGCACGGTTAATTTCGTCTGCAAGAATAAGGTTGGTAAAAATGGGGCCCTCTCGCAAAACAAATTTATTCTCTGCCCGGTTGTAAATATACCCGCCGGTAATGTCGCCGGGAAGTAAATCGGGGGTGAATTGAATGCGCTTGAAACCCATTCCCAGCGTTTGGGCAAAGCTATTGGCAATCAAAGTCTTGGCCAGGCCCGGGAAATCTTCGAGAAGGACATGTCCACCTGCGAGAAAAGCGGCGAGGATCTTTTCCAGGACGGCCTGTTTTCCAACAATGGCTTTACTGACTTCCTGGATAATACGCTGGCTGCGGGTGGCAACTTCAGCAATAGACATTAACTCAGAGGTTGATTCCATGTTGTAACTCCAGACGTTCTTCAATGAATTGGATCACGCGTTCTAGCTTTTGCTGCGCTTTAAGGGATTCGGGAGAGGGTGACCTTCTCTGTCGAGTTCGACGGGAAAAGAGTCGATCAAACCAGCGAAGCATGAGGGGAGGTGCAGGTTGTGCAGGGGCGAGCCTGCGAGTGATTAAAAATTCCCGAATATCTTCTGGCAGGTTAAGTTTTCCTGTACGGATCATCTCTTCCAGTTCGCTGATGGTGAGATGCTCCTGATATGCCAGCACATCCATCACCAGACGCGAAAGGTTGCGCGCCAGATTTTCGCTTGAAAAAGGGCTGATCTGATAGGTTGAAATGTACCATAACCAGTATTGATAGCGGGAAGCACTAAGGCCGGAATAGGTCGGTTCAGGAGGAAATTCGGGCTGGGGAAGGTTCTTAAGGATGGTGCGAATGGAAAGAAAGAATCCTCCCAGCACCAGAATGACCCAGAAAATGGGCTGGGGAACTGTTTCAAGGATCAGGTTGATGTACCAGATCACGTAAGAGACAGGTGTGACCAGCCAGGAGCGAATTTGCTGACGGAAGATTACGGTTATGGTGATACTGCCAATGATAGAGAGGGCGATCAGTCCGATGAGAAGGGAACGGGAGCGAGGGGGCTTCACGAGGCCTCCTTCTGTTTGCGGCAAGCTTCGATGATTTCTTCCAGTGCGGAAACCGCTTCCAGTTTCTGGCGCATTCCCCCTTCAATTTTTCCATAGCGTGCATCTTCGAAAAGGTGGGTCAGGTTCTCAACGGGGCGGGAGGGAATACCGCGGCTGGTGAGGATGTGGATAAATTCGCGCGGGGTGACTGCCACGTCACGATGAATGCCACGCTCTTCTTGTACAGCCCTGACCATACTTCGGTAACACTGGATGATGGTGTCGCGCAGGTCACTGCCTGATTGAATAGAGAGCAGGGCACCTTCAGCTTCGCGTGAAACCCGGGAAATGGTATCAGGTTCGCCAGGACGGCGATGTGCCCAGTACCAGAGAACGCCAAAAATAGCAATTGCCAGGACAATGACCACAACCCCGATCACCATGCCTACAATCCAGTTAGGAGGGTTTTGCACATAATCACTCAAAGGCTGGATGGTTGCCATCGGGGGGAGGCCTTCAGCGGGCGCAGGACCTTCGACTTCGACACCCTGCCTCTCCATGTTGCTTGCGATAGCACGCAACCGGTCAAAAAAGAAGATCAACATACCAAAAATCAGTAAATCGCGGAGCAGTTTCTTCCGTCGCTGCGGGTGGATCAGCATGTAAACAAGGTAAATGGGGAAGAATACGAGCGCCAGAGCCAGCACAATGCGAACGAAGTCGATCAATCCCTGCGCGCCAGTCAAATTATCTGCCCCGTTGCTTATGGGAGTGCTTCGAGTGAAATTCATTAACAAACCGGGGGAAAGCTTCAGCCCGGTAAGTCCCATCGATAAGATGAGGAGAAGGAGGATAGAAATGATCAGGAGCGCAAGCGCCCGACGTTTTTCGGGTTCAATGGTCACGGGTAAATCACCTGTTTCTGAAGTAACCTCACTTACTCGGCCAGGACAAATCGCACCACACCAATATCAGGGGTGACCCAGATGCCCGCGGTAATTTCATCTCCGTTGCGCTCGCGGGTGGGAATCCACTCGCCGAGAGCACCGAAGCGTCCTTCTTCGACCCGTAAATAGGGAGTGAGAGGGGCGTCGAAACGATCGTGGGTCTTTGAAAATTCACTGGTTTCACCGCGCTTCCGTTTGATTTGCAGGGCGAAGCCAGCCCCGGCCACGAAAAATTCTCGATTGGGAGCCTGGAAGAGCAAACCACGTCCACGCTGGTTGAAGTCTACCGGTGAGTGGCGGTAATCGGTATGCATCCACCCGGTATTGGTAGTGGGGCCAAACTGGACCAGTGCCAGATACTCTCCCAGGTCGAGCAGCTGCTCAGATTGAAATTCACGCTGGATAATGGCAGTCATGCGGCTGGTCTTCCAAAATTGAAGAAGGAGAGGCTGAACCGCAGCCAGAATGCGGAAGCTATCAACCAGGGGTTGAGCCGATGCTTTGACAGTCCCCTGGGCATCCAGCAAGCTTTCGATGCCAAATACTGCATATCCAACCGCGTGATAGCGGTGGATGGCCTCGAATACATTCAGGGCATTACCCGGGGAAAGGGCAGATTCTGGAATGAAAAGAGGATTGTCTTCTCTTGCATAAGCCTGGCATACCTCACGGTAGGTATCAGGAGTGTCAATGTATATATCCGGTGCAATTAGATCGAGGTGAGGAGTAGCCCATTTCCAAAGATCCAGCACTCTGGATACTGGCCCTCCACTCGGGTAGCTGATTCCGGGTTGCTGCCAGCCATTTTCGCCCAGCCAAACATTGACATAAAATGGCAGGTCATAGACGGCTTTGCCTGCCTCTGCGATTCGATCGATGTAACGGGCAATACTCCAGGCGGAGAAATATTCCGCAGCGTGGGGTCCGAACACCTGTTGCCAGCTGCCCTGGCTGCGCTTACCGGCCAGGGCCCAGGCATCTCGTACTGGTCCTTTTGAGGTTATCTGGAGCTTTTGCATAAGTTCATCAGGCACCTGGCCTGAAAACTCTGACTCGGCAAGTGGGCTGTGATCACGTACTGCGCCCAGGATGCCCGGTTCGTTTTCAATTTGCACGCTGATGACCGTACGTTGGTCACCATCGACTTCTTTCAGGTGGTTCAGAAGAGCACAGAAGGCGTTTCGATCGGCCTCCCAGTTGGCTTCGGCATGGGAAGAGAGCACCCATAGACGGTTACCTGCATGGGTAATCACCCTCTGATAGCGATCAGGAGCCAGTTTTACCCATTCGGGGGCGTATTGCATCGAGCCATTCTTCCAGGTGGCAAACCAGAGCAGGATGAGTTTTAACTTGTGTTCACGTGCGGCCTGGATCAGTTGATCGATCTGTTGATAAGAATATTTCCCCGGGCGGGGTTCGAACTGACTCCAGTAGACAGGTACTTCAGCTGTATTGGCATGGAGTGCTTCGAGCGCTTTCCAGGCGGTTTCCATCTCCGTCAGGTTATAGGCGCTCGAGTTGTGCACCTGACCGCCTAATACGAAGAAAGGAATTCCATTCCGCTTGAAGATCGATTGAAGCATAATGTTCTCCAGGGTGGGGGATTAATTTATCCTACCACAATTTGCAAATTTGTAGAGTGCCCGTGAATGGTTTTTTCGCCGAGGGCTGATGTATACTACCGACCATGAATACGCACTGGGTTACCCTTTCCTGTCCATCCTGCGGAGCGGCGGTTAGCGTTTCAGACGAAGCCAGCCATTATCGCTGCGAATACTGCGGAAATGAGCATGTGCTTTCACCTTCAGTTCTTGCGGCAGCTCAACCCATTCGGCCACGGATACCTGTGCCTGCCATGGTTCGGATTGAAAAAGAGGGGAAAAGTGCACGCATTGTGCGACGCTGGTTTTCTGTAAAGTATATTCCCATGGCCTTTTTCTCTGTCGCCTGGGATAGCTTTTTATGCTTCTGGTACGGAATGGCGCTGGGGAACCACGCTCCCTGGATTTTTATTATTTTTCCAATCGCTCATCTGGCGGTTGGCATCGGCCTGACGTATTCCACTCTTTGTGGTTTTTTAAACCGAACGGTTCTTGAGGTGACACCCGAAGAGCTCTCGGTCTGGTTCGAGCCCCTTCCCTGGCTGGGAGAGAAAACGGTGCCGGTCAGGCAGCTTAAACAGCTATACTGCGTTGAGAAGACCCAGCGTTCTGAGAATGGCACCAATCATCAATATAAACTCATGGCTGTCACTCAGGATGGACATCAGATGGAACTGTTATCTACCCTGGACACTCCCGACATCGCCCTGTTTTTCGAGCAACAGATTGAAGATTGGTTAAAGATACCTGATCGCCCCGTGGTGGGGGAACTCGGGCGTTAACCCGATTCCCGGACACTCTGATTGCAGGTGATGCATTCTGCGGTAGATTAATGCGCAGGAGCTTTGAACAGACCTTCCAGATTCACGCCCATCATATTGGTTTGGTAAGAGCGTTCATCCAATTTTGAAAGTCTGGCGGCCTGTAGGGGGTTGATCAGGGGAATGGGTTTAAGTGAGTATAACCTCTGGGTTATCAAATGAACCCCCTGTTCATCAATGGGCCAGTTAAAACGATCAAAAACCATCAGGTTGAGAGGGCGGGTATAGGCACGCAGGGTCTTTTCGCCCTGGATGTTGAAGAACACCTCAAAATAACTCATTGCCAGTTCACGTAAGGTGCGATAAACAGGTTCACGGAAGCGCAGCCCGCTGAAATTGGATTTAGCCACTGCTCCGTAGAAGCCGTCAATCTGAAAAATGGCGAGGACATGATCATCGTCCACGTCAGGCTGAGGTACCAGATCGATGATTCTCGGAGGAAAGCCAATCAGGTTGAGCACCAGGGCGCCGAGTAAACCGCCATCCAGGCAATGACACTGGCGATCCTGCATTACCTGCAGGGGAGAACGGTTGCGATCTTCTCCCACATAAGGCATTTCATCCAGGAGAGCCTGAACCTGGAAGGGGTTTTTAATCGCTAGAATTTTGTCTCTTGATGCCGGATCAAGAGCTTTAAGGAATTGGATTACTGCGGGGGAAAGCATTATGTTTACCTCCGTTAAATACCATGGCTGGGATGGTTCTGGTTACTGCCTGATATACCCCAATTGATACAGCAACTCAGCATTATAAATGGATCCACCGGCAGCACCGCGGATGGTGTTATGCGAAAGGACGACCATACGAATATCAAAGAGCGAATCGCTGCGAACGCGACCAACAACGGTGGTCATCCCGTGGCCGGTCATGCGATCGAGGCGAGGTTGAGGCCGGTTTTCTTCATGGCGTACCAGAATAGGGGGGTGAGGGGCCGATGGCAGATCGCGGGCCAGCTCATCTGCCTGGAATGCGGCGAGGCATGCTTCAACCTGCGCGGGTGTGGCGCGATGTTCGAACTCGATGGTGAGGCATACCGTGTGGCCATCGGTAACAGCAACCCGGTTGGTATGAGCGGAGATGGTAAAATCTGCCAGCTCGATCTGGTCTCCGATGATCTGACCGAGCATCTTTCGCGGCTCCCATTCCACTTTTTCTTCTTCACCGCCAATATAAGGGATGACATTATCCGTAATGTCCATAGAAGGAACACCGGGGTAGCCAGCTCCAGAAAGAGCCTGCATTGAAACGGCGAACACCCGTCGAAGCCCAAAGGCATCCTTGAGTGCTCTGAGGACTATGGTCATTCCTGTGCTCGTACAATTGGGATTGGTGGCAATCAGGCCATTCCAGCCGTGAGTGGCGCGCTGGGCTGGAATGATGTGAGCATGCCCGGCATTGATTTCTGGTAAAAGGATTGGGACGGTAGGGTCTCGTCGGTACGCGGAGGCGTTCGAACAGACGGCGGCGCCTGTACGGGCAAAAAGTGGTTCCACTTCACGGGCGATATCTGCTGGAAGGCCGGAAAAGACAAGAGGCACCTGAACTGCTTCAGGGGTGGACGGAAGAACGGGTAAATCACGAGCCCATTCTGGCATGGGTTCGGCCAGTAACCAGCGACAGACTTCGCCATAGGGTTTTCCGTGTCCACGTTCTGACCCGGTGAGTGCTACGACCTGAAACCATGGGTGCTGATCGAGTAGCTGTACAAAGCGCTGGCCGACACTACCGGTAGCAGCAAGGATTGCAACAGGAATTTTATTCATACTACCTCTTTGCGAATGACGAGATCGTGTAAGGTCTGAACTGCAGGGCGTACTTCTTCGGCACGGAGGACAAAACTGATGGACACTTCTGAAGATCCCTGAGCAATGGCAATCACATTAATCTTCTTGTCTCCCAGGGCAGAGAACACTCTGCCGGCCACCCCCGGGGTGCTTTTCATGCCTTCTCCTACTACGGTTACAATCACCACTTCTTCAGTTGACCAGACACGATCGATATCCTTCCGCTGGAACTCATGGAAGAATTCCTTCTGCAACGCCGAGACTACCTTCGCGGCAGCCTCAAGAGGAACTGCAAAGCAGATGGATTGTTCGGATGAAGCCTGGGAAATGAGGGTAACGCTTGTGCCTGTAGAAGCAATCGCTGAAAATGTGCGTGCGGCTACACCCGGTACACCTAGCATCCCGCGGCCTTCCAGAGTGATCAGGCTTTGCCCACGAATGGCGGTTACCGATTTAACGACGTGATGATCGGTGATGGGAAGCTCAGACACGAGGCGAGTACCGGGATTATCGGGGTTGAAAGTATTGAGAACCCGCAGGCCAATACCGGCTTCAATGACCGGGCGGATCGTCTTCGGATGGAGGACTTTAGCTCCGGCATAAGCCAGTTCAGAAACTTCGCGATAGGTCAATTCTTCAATCGTGGTGGCCTGGGGGACGATTCGCGGGTCGGCGGTCATCACGCCGTCCACATCGGTCCAGATCCAGACTTCATCGGCCGGGAGGGAGGCCCCCAGCAACGCGGCGGTGTAGTCACTCCCGCCTCGCCCAAGGGTGGTGGTCACACCGGAAGGGGTGGCGCCGATAAACCCGGTTACGACCGGGACGATGCCTTGATCCAGAAGCGTATTGAGGACGGCGCGTGTGGCCATACGCGTGGCGTCAAGGTCGGGATGAGCGGCCTGAAAATGGTCATCGGTAACTACCAGCCGGGTAGCCTCAACAAATTGTGCGGTTACCCCGATGTTTTCGAGCACAGCGGCCAGCAGGCGTACCGACATGCGTTCGCCCAGCGAAGCCACAGCATCGAGAGCGCGCGGGGTTGCCTCTCCCAGAATGGCGATAGCCTGGCAAAGATTGGCAAAATCCAGGATCAGGAGAGTGATAGCACTGCGGGCTTCTTCCTGACGGGAGCGGTCATCAATGAGAGATTTTAAGATGGCTTCGTGTTTATTTCTCAGGGTTTGAACAGCCTGGTTGTAAGTGGAAGTATCGCCTCTGGCGGCTGCCATGGCGCTGCTTAGCAAGAGGTCCGTTACGCCGGATAAAGCGGAAGTCACCACCACCAGGCGCCGTGTCAGTGAGCGCTGGCGTTGAACGATCTGGGCTGTTTGAGCCATGGCTTCGGCGGTGCCTACGGATGTTCCACCGAATTTCATTACCAATGTACTGGGAGAAGAACCGACCATAAAAACCTCGACCGCAGGATGGGGGGTAAAATTAAATAATTGGGTATTATACATGACTTTTGATCAATCTCTTGATGACGTCCGGGTTGAATCGATGTTTTTCGGGGAGGGTTATATGAAAATTGAAAGGCCATGGGCTCGATTGGGGATAGGCATTCTGGTGACGGTGATTGTGGTGATTGTGGGATTCTCCTGGGTCGCCGCAATAATCCCTACCTGGGGAAGCACATCTCAAGAAGTGGCATTGGAATTGCCGGGAGACAAGCTGGTGCCAACCCCCGACATTCTCTGGAATCATGCGATCACCATTCGGGCACCTGCAAAGGCTATCTATCCCTGGCTGATCCAGATGGGGGATTCCAGGGCGGCATTTTATTCCATTACTTTCATCGAGAACTTGTTTTGTATGACAAGCGGTGAATGTCGCTATGTGAATGCTGATCGGATTCATGAGGAGTGGCAGAATCCGGTCAAGGGGAAACAGGGAATAATTATGGATTTTCTCGTGATCCATGATTATCAGCCTGACCAGTATGTTCTGGCAACTGCCACGGATAAAATGCCTCTGAAGTGGACGTGGTTATGGTATATCCAGCCGGTTAATGAGCTTACCTCACGATTGATTGTCCGGCACCGGATCGATGTACCAGAGGAGTTTCCCCGTCAGGCATTTACATGGATCATGAACATGGGCTATGTTATGGAACGCGCGATGATGCTGGGTATTCGAGATCGATCAGAGGGCCACCTTCCTTCTTCGTGGGAGGAACCGCTGGGGGCGGCAATCTGGTTACTGGTATTTGCTCTGGGGGTAGTGGCCGCGGTGGATTTTGTCCGATACCCTTCGGGGTACCATGCGCTGGGGGTGGGTTTGGAAGCGATAATCATCCTCTTTATTCTGACATTCATCCAGCCACCCATGTGGGTGCGTGGGGTGCTTCTGTTGATGGTTGTTTCGGGAATCGTGGTGGTTTACTGGCGGAGATCTGGTAGAAGGCTCTTCCTCACCAGGAGGTCTACCTGAATCCACAGCGCGAGGGGGGAAAGGTTGACGTATAATACCCCCCAATGACTGTACTCATTACACTGGATAAGGTTACTTTTTCATATACTGGAGACCCAAAGGATCCTCATCCGGCACTGAAGGATATTACTTTACAATTCCATGAAGGCGAATTTGCGGTTATCCTGGGGGCGAATGGTTCCGGAAAGACCACGCTGGCGCGCCATTTAAATGGCCTGCTTTTACCCACTCTGGGGCGGGTGCTGGTCACTAATCTGGATACACGGGATCGTTCCTGTCATGGAATAATCCGGCAGCGGGTGGGTATGGTATTTCAACACCCGGAAGATCAAATTGTGGCCACTACGGTGGAGGAAGATGTAGCCTTTGGACCCGAGAACCTGGGGCTGCCTCCGTCGGAAATTCGCCAGCGCGTGGATGCAGCCATTGAAGCCGTGGGGCTGGAAGCCCACCGTCATCGTCCGCCTCACATGCTTTCATCCGGTCAGATGCAGCGCCTGGCACTGGCAGGGGTGTTGGCCATGCGTCCACGTGTGGTGGTGTTTGATGAGGCCACCACCATGCTTGACCCGGCAGGAAGGAGAATGGCGCTCGCGTTGATGGCAGAATTGCGGGCCTCCGGTATGGCCGTTCTTTTTGTGACCCACAACATGGAAGAGGCGGCACTTGCCGACCGGGCGGTGGTATTGAGTGAGGGGAGTGTGGTGTTCGATGGTGCACCACGAGAACTCTTTACCAGGCAATCTCTGGAAGACTGGGGTCTGGAACCCCCTCCGGTGGTGGAGCTTGGGGGACGGTTGCGGCGTTTGTTCCCTCACCTGCCTGAGGATCTACTCACGGTGGAGGAGCTTCTTGGAAGTCTTCCATCACCACAACGCCCTTGTGAACCACCAGAACATAGAGTAGATGGCGGTACTGACCAACAGGGGAGAGAGTGGGCAATCGAAGTGCAGGGGTTGAATCACACGTATATGCTCGGCACTCCACTGGCACACCAGGCTCTCCAGAATGCCAGTCTTCAGGTTGCCGCAGGAAGAGCGCATGCGCTGGTGGGAGTCACTGGTTCTGGCAAGTCGACCCTGCTCCAGCATCTCAATGGAATACTCCGCCCGCAGGAGGGAAAAGTGCGGGTGGGGCCCTTTCAGCTGGACGATCCGACTGTGTCTACCCGGCAGGTGGTTCGCCTGGCCGGATTGGTGATGCAAAACCCGGAAAGCCAGTTTTTTGAGCAATTTGTGGGAGATGAAATTGCCTATGGGCCACGTCAGTTAGGGTGTGATGAGCCCCTTGCGAGTCGAGTCCGCTGGGCAATGGAGCAGGTGGGATTGGATTTTTTGGCCTTTAAAGACCGCTTCACCGATACCCTGAGCGGTGGAGAAAAACGGAAGGTTGCTCTGGCAAGCATTCTGGCGATTAAACCACGTTTTCTCTTGCTGGATGAGCCAACAGCCGGGCTGGATCCGCGCTCTCGAAAAGAAATTTTATTAACGTTACGCAGGATGGTCAGTGAAGGGATGGAAATCGTCCTTTCATCCCATCAAATGGAAGATGTGGCCATGCTCGCTCATGATCTGACCGCCTTTCGTAAAGGGCGAAATGCGCTTCAAGGTGTGGCGGCAGAGGTCTTCTGGCAATTTGAGGCGGTTCGTGAGCTTGGGCTGGAGCCCCCGGTCGCGGCTCTGGTGGCGGCACGCCTTCGTACCCTGGGGTGGGGAGTACCTTCCCGTGTCGTTACCGCAGAAATGCTGATGGATCATCTTGAGAGGTGTGTGGAGGTTCAGGGTGAGCCAGTTTGAGTTTTTACGCTCGATACCTTTCGGGCAATACCTGCCGGTGGGTTCTATTTTACACCGGTTGGATCCCCGCGCACGGATGGTGGCATTTACAGTAATTGTGCTGGCCCTGACCTTCAGCCGCAGTCTGGTTGGCTTGCTGATCGGTTGTGCTGTGGTGCTCGTGGGTTTACGGGTAGGTAAAATTCCATACCGCTTTGCCTTTCGGGGGTTGTTGCCGCCCTTGCCTTTTTTGTTTTTGTTAGCCATTCTCCAGGTATTCTTAAATGTCAGTTCGCCTGACGAGTCGATTCTGGCCGTAATTGGACCGGTAAGGATTACCCCTTCAGATTTAGCGGCCGGTGCGAAGTTGCTTATTCGCTTTACTGGATTGATTCTGGCAATTGGGCTGGCAACCTATACCATCTCTACCGCTGAAATGACCCAGGGTTTAAATATTATGTTTCAACCATTGGCGAAAATGGGGTTCCCTGCTCAGGATCTGGTCATGATGGTTCAGGTTACACTGCGCTTTTTACCTATGCTGGCCCAAACCGCCGAACGAATTGCCAAGTCGCAGGCATCACGAGGGGCAGATTGGGACAGCCGCCCCGGCAATATCATCGCCAGGGTGCGGCAGGTTATCCCGGTGGTTGTCCCACTTTTCCTCTCCAGCCTTCACAGGGCAGAAAATATGGCACTTGCCATGGACGCACGAGCGTATGGGAGTTCCACGCAACGCACATCACTGGTGGAACTGAGGTTAAAAGCGGTGGATGGGTTACTCCTGGGGATCTCGTTCCTTACCGGGGCGGCTATCCTCGTTTTTTAGGTGCGGTTTTACTCCAGAGAGGCTCCCCGTTTTGCCCCAACCCGAATGCGCATCCAGGCGGCCACAACGATCAGAACGAGCAGAGCAGATAAACCGGCCTCAGGGAGACCGTTGGCAACCACGATCGGCGCAAGTGCTGCCCACGGGAGAAACCCCAGTACGCCTATCATTCCAAGTACAAGGACGGTGTTGGTCAGGCTACCGGCGATCCCGGAAATGATTAACCCAATGACCGGCCATTGTCGCAATGCACGCCATACAAGCCAGGCCAGCGGTCCGATAAAAAGGCGGGGTAAAACAGAGAGTAACGGATTGGTAAACCAGATGTCCACCGGGCCGTTGGGAGCAACGGCGGCCTGAATCAGGCTGAATAGCCCGAAAATCAGACCAATCAACAAGCCTACAACCGGTCCCTCGAGAATAGCACCGATAATAACAGGTACGTGCATGATCGTGAGTGAGGCTCCCGCAACCCAGGGAATAAATCCCCAGCGGGTTAATCCTAAAAAGATGGCAATAGCTCCCATGATGCCAGTGACGACAATTTTACGGGTGCGTTCCTGTGGCATAAATTCCTCCATGCAGATGATCATTGATTGTAACATAGCAGGGTTACCGGGAAGTTTTCCATTCTGGCAACTCCTGCGATATGATTAACCCAGGATACAACGGTTCGTTTTGAGATTCAGAGGATGGAATTTTTAAAAGCGCTGGAAAAGGTCTATTTCTACGATCCATGCAGGGTGCTTCTCGTTCCTTTTTGGAAAGCAGAGTCCATGCTCGGCGGTGTGTTTTATTCCTGCCGGGTGAGGGGAGATGGCTCAGTAGATCACCTGGAAGCCTGGAATGAATCCGGGTATCAGGTGTACTGGGACCGCACAGGGGAATGGCGACCCGATGCCCCTGAAGCATTTTGGAAGTCTCCTAAATTCGCGGTGGTGTACAGCCAGTATGCGGCTCAATTTCCGCGTTCCTCTCAATATTCCATTCAAAGATATTTTCGCCTCCAGCTGGGGGAATCTTTTCCGGTTTATCCCTTACCCGGGGAGTTTGCCTTTGCACCGGTTCGAGTCCCCGCAGATGTTCTCCTGGCTACCGAGGTGATTGGCCGGTGTTATCCTCATCTTCATCCATCGTATGAGGAAGTGCTGCGATGGACCCGGCAGCCAGTGTTCACGCCTGAGTTGTGGGTATGGGTCATTGATCGGCTTACCGATCAACCCGCGGGTTTGGGAATTGCCGATTTTGACCCTGTGAGAAGGGAGGCTTCTCTGGAATGGATCCAGGTGATCCCGGAATATCGTGGCAGGGGGGTAGCTCGAGCGTTAATCAGTTACCTCCTGATGTTGATTCAAGGAAAAGCACAACTGGTGACGGTATCGGGAGGGGCTGATAACCCATCGGATGCCGAGCACCTTTATCGGCGATGTGGCTTTTCAGGTAACCATATCTGGTGGGTCATTCGATTGCTGGGCGAATGAGTTTACTTAAAAAATGAGCACCAGAAGCAGGATGATGGGGCCGAGCAGAATCAGTAAAAGTACCCCGATCACCAGGGCAATGACCAGCCCGATAATGCCCACAACCAATCCCAGTACTCCGCCTACCAGTCCAAAGGCCAGGCCGATAATGCCACCCACCAAATTGAAGATAAATTCAAGCAAACCCATGGTTTCCTCCAGGATCATCCAGTAAATCAGAATGGTGGATGATCTATAGAAGTATACGGAGGCGTACCTGGAAAGTTGTATGCTTTTACCTGGAAGGGCTTCATAAAAGTGCTTTGAGTTGTCGAACCAGCTTTTCGGCCGGTGTTACTCCGTAATTAACGTGCCGGGGCTTACCGGTGGAATCGAGGATAAAGGTGGTGGGAATGCTCAACACACCCCACTGCCGCGCCAGATCGGGCTTCTCGTAGGCATTCACCTCAATGAGTTGACATGCTTCCCCCAGCTGGCTTAAGGCTTTTTGCAGGGCAGGTCGTTGAACTGTTTTGCAGGGGGCACAATCTGGAGTGGTGAAGTAAATCACGGTAGGGCGACCTGGTTCAATGGCGGGGGAATGATGAGTGGTGTTCTGAACGCGGTTAAGCATCCACCACCGGATTAGGCGCAACAAAAGATAAGCTCCTGCGATGATCACCAGACTCCAGAGCAGGCGCGTTAAAAGGGGTTCATTCATGGGCAGAACTCCTGGGGCGCATACCTGGGGGAGTATCAGGGGGTGGAGACTGAGTAAAACCGGGGACGTGCAAACGGTTCAGCCAGTAATAAATGGCACAACCGGCGCAAAACCCGCCAAAAAAGTTTAAGGCTGCCAGTCCTACCACGATCCAGCTTAACAACCAGCCCGGCCATACCAGCCCAAATGCCAAACCCAGGGCAGAGAGCGCCAGGCATACTCCGCCCATTCCCTGTGCAAAGAGGTGAGGCTCTCGATGGTCGAGGAGTACGTTGGGTTTTACAAGATGTACAGGTTGAAGCAGCTTTGTATATAAGAAGCTGAAACCAGGTCGCTTCAGAAAAAATGAGCCAATCAACATAACCGCAGATGTTAAGGCGACCAGCCAGGGCCAGTCGAAGATAAACGCGAGGGTTGGAAGGAGCATGACCAGTGCCTGATTGGTCTTAATTGAAGAATGATCCATGGGAACCAGAGAAGTCATACAGATCCTCCGTTGGGTGAAAAACCGGCTAATGCACTTCTACGAAAAAAAAACGGGCAGTTGCTGTTCCGCAATGTGCAGAGACTGCAACCGCCCGTTTTGAGCAATCGTCGGATTTTTATACCGGCGGCGGTTTCAGTCTCCGCCGGAAACAACACATGCAAGGAATTCGTTCCATGACTTGATCCATAGTATTTGGATAATAATACTCTTGTTTGTGTTGTTGTCAAGGTTTTCTGCCGGTTTTTCTTTGTAGTGGAAGAAGAGATAATAGCGGTAGGTAAGCTCTATTGAACTTCCAGGAAGGGGAGTACAATAATTTTTATTCTTTTCGCGCGGAGGATGGCATGGACGAGATGGCGAAAAAAGTTCCCTCCCGTGGACTATTGGGAGGGGTGCGTAATTTGCCACGTAATGTTTGGGCTGTGAGTGTGACCAGTTTCTTAATGGATATTTCCAGTGAAATGGTCATCAACATTCTTCCGTTGTTTCTCTCCAATGTTCTGGGGGTAAAGACCAATATTATCGGAATCATTGAGGGAATTGCGGAAGCCACATCCAGTCTGTTGAAGCTTTTTTCTGGGTGGTTATCAGATAAGCTGAGAAGCCGCAAATGGATTGCGGTGGCCGGGTATGGATTATCGGCTCTGGCTAAACCCTTTTTTTATTTTGCCAACTCATGGGCAACGGTGGCCGCGGTTCGCTGGATCGATCGGGTGGGTAAGGGGGTTCGCACTGCGCCCCGAGACGCCCTGGTAGCGGATTCGGTGAAATCTGAGGTACGGGGTCTTGCTTTTGGTCTCCATCGGGCGGCAGATACCGCCGGAGCGATGCTGGGTTTGTTAATTTCATTGGTGATTGTATGGATGGCTCAGTCGAGCCGGGTTGAATTGGGGGCGAGTACCTTCCGTACGGTCGTGCTGATCAGCCTGGTGCCCGGGTTTTTGGCCGTTCTGGCATTAATCCTTGGGGCAAAGGATGTGCCTGTGGCTGATGGTCATGAAATGCCCCGGTTTGCTTTCCGGTCACTTGGGAAACCCTTCATGATCTTTATGATCATCGTGGGGATTTTTGACCTCGGTAATTCATCGGATGCTTTCCTGACATTGCGGGCCCAGGAGCGTGGTTTAAATGTGGTTGGGATTCTGGCTATGCTGGCGGCGTTTAACCTGATCTATGCAGTACTCTCAGCTCCAGCGGGGGGGCTGTCGGATAAGATCGGGCGCCGCCGGATGATTATCGGTGGTTGGTTGGTTTATGGGATCATTTACCTGGGTTTTGCCCTGGCACGCAATGCCTGGCATATTGTTGTGTTTTACCTTGCCTACGGGGTGTATTATGCCCTGACGTATGGAACGACCAAGGCCATGGTGGCCGATCTGGTGCCGGAGAATTTGCGCGGTACGGCGTACGGCACCTATAATGCCGTTCTGGGAATTTTAGATTTTCCTGCTTCCCTCATCGCTGGCATTTTGTGGCAGGGTGTAGGGGGGTGGCAGGGTTTCGGTGCCTCGGCGCCCTTCCTGTTTGGAGCGAGTATGGCTCTGCTGGCGGCGGTGCTCTTTGCTGCGTGGAAGCCCTCGTAGATGGCTGTTATTTACTCGAAGTAAACCGTTAACTGGAGAGCTCAGCCATCAGGGGCTGAGCTCTCCAGTTAGGTTAAACGGAGGAACGAACCTGTTTATTTCTCAGGAGAATCGTCTTCGTCTTCTTCATCGATGAAGAATTCAAATTCCTCATCGTCCATGTCCTCTTCCTCGTCATCGGAGTGAACATGGCCATGCTCCAGTTCTTCTTCATTGGCCTGGCGCAGATCGGTGATGGTGACGTCAAATTCGAGATCCTTGCCTGCGAGAGGATGGTTGAAATCAAGTTGAACCGTATCCTTGCTGAGGGATACAATTCTGGCTTCCATCAAATCCCCGTTCTCATCGGTGACGGTTAATTCAACGCCAAGTTTAAGGGGAATCTCTTTGGGGATTTCGTCGCGGGGCACTTCGATGATCGCATCGGGGTCAATTTCACCATACGCATCCCGGGCAGCCACGCGAACCTTTTTCGAATGGCCTACAGCCATACCGTAAAGCTCGCGTTCCAGGCCGGGAATGATGTTATCATGTCCCTGGATGAACTGAATAGGTTCGTCTCCCTGAGTGGTGTCGACCACTTCGCCGTCTACCGTCAGGGTGTAGTCCATGCTGACTACCACGTCGTCTGCCACAACTGTGGGCTTTGTGCTTTTATCCATTGATTTTACTTTCCTTAACTTATTACTCAATCCGAACAACGAAGGGATTATATCATACTATCATGACAATCTTCGTTTTTTCAGGTGATAAAAAACAATAGATCGGGCAGAAGGGTAATTTTAGACTTGTAATAAAATTGACATCGTCAGGCGAAATACTCCAAAGCTGTTTTATCTTTTCACCAGGAGCCTTCAATGGACGTTCTCACACTTTCGCAATGGCAGTTTGCCATTACATCGGTATATCATTTTTTCTTCGTACCCCTGACGCTGGGGTTATCTGTGCTGGTTGCCATCATGGAGACCATTTATGTCTCAACCGGGCAAACACTGTATCGATCCATGGCAAAGTTCTGGGGCACCCTTTTCCTGATTAACTTTGCTATGGGGGTGGTGACCGGTATTGTCCAGGAATTCCAGTTCGGGATGAACTGGTCGGAATATTCGCGATATGTGGGGGATATCTTCGGTGCTCCCCTGGCAATCGAAGCGCTGCTGGCGTTTTTCCTGGAGTCAACCTTCCTGGGGGTGTGGGTCTTTGGCTGGGATAAAATTTCCAAGAAATTGCACCTGGCATGTATCTGGTTGGTGGCAATCGGGGCGAATATTTCTGCTCTATGGATTCTGATAGCCAACTCATTCATGCAGCATCCGGTCGGATATGCTCTGGAGAATGGCCGGGCCGTGATGACGGATTTCTGGGCGCTGGTGGCTAACCGATATGTGTGGACGCAGTTCCCGCACACTGTTTTTTCAGGCTTTGTCACCGGGGCGTTTTTTGTGTTTGGGATTAGCGTGTATCATCTGTTGCGAAAGAAAAATGTGGAATTCTTCCAACGATCTTTCAACCTTGCTGTGGTTTTTGGTTCGCTTTCCATTGTACTGGTGATCTTCGTCGGCCATAGTCAGGCCCAACAAATGGTACAGGTTCAGCCAATGAAGATGGCTTCGGTTGAGGCGTTGTGGGAATCTGAGGATCCGGCGTCTTTCTCGTTGTTCACCTGGGGTGACCAGGAAAACCTGCGGGATCGCTTCGCTATCCGAATCCCTTATTTATTGAGCATTCTCTCCTATAACCGTCCCAGTGGTTTGGTTAAGGGGATTCGTGATTTACAGGAAGAGTATGTGCAAAAGTATGGGCCCGGGTACTATGTGCCCTCAGTGTTCACTACCTATTGGACGTTTCGGATCATGGTAGGGGCGGGGTTCCTGATGCTGGGGATCATGTTGTTGGCATTGTATTTAATCATTCGGAATAGGCCGCTCGACTCTATTAAGTTTACCCGGTATCTCCCCCTGGCAATCGGGCTTCCTTATGTGGCCAATACGACCGGCTGGATTTTAACCGAGATGGGCCGGCAACCATGGGTGGTGTTTGGGTTGATGCAAACCCGGGATGCTTTCTCGCCCAACCTTACGGCAGGGATGGTGCTGACCACACTCATCACTTTTACCCTCGTCTACGGGTCACTGATGGTGGCCGATGTTTACCTGCTGGTGAAATACGCCAAAGCTGGCCCGGGTGACGGATCGAATGAACCAGCTTCAACCATTTCTGAATCTACGGCGGCGTAGGAGGCCAACATGGATCTGAATACATTGTGGTTTATTTTAATTGCGGTGTTGTATATCGGTTTCTTTGTGCTGGAGGGGTTTGATATGGGGGTGGGCATTCTTTTACCGGTGCTCGGGAAGGATGACCAAACACGACGGATGATGATCAATACCATTGGCCCTCACTGGGATGGCAATGAAGTATGGTTAATCACCGCCGGTGGGGCTACTTTTGCGGCTTTCCCACACTGGTATGCAACGCTGTTCAGCGGCTTTTACCTGCCTCTGTTCTTGATTTTGCTGGCGCTGATCGTTCGGGGAGTGGCTTTCGAATTTCGGAGCAAGGATGATCATCCGCGATGGCGCAGCCTGTGGGATTGGGCTATCTTCTTTGGAAGCCTGATTCCAGCATTCCTGTTTGGAGTAGCCTTCACCAATTTCATCCGCGGGGTGCCCATCGACGAAACGATGACGTATGTGGGTGGATTCTGGAACTTGCTCAACCCGTTTGCTCTTTTAGGTGGTTTGGTGGCGGTTGCAGGGTTCACCTTACATGGAGCGATTTTCTTGAGCCTGAAGACCGATGGCGCTCTGCGTAAAGCAGCCGAGGATGCCGCCTGGAAAGCCTGGCCAGCAGCGGTGGTCACGATGGTATTGTATACGGTGGGGATGTATTTTCTGACCGATATCCTGCGACAATTGGGAATTAACCCCGGGCCAATACCAGTAGGAGCAGGGGTTGCTCTGCTAGCGGCAGGGTACTTGATCTATACCAGGCGAAGCGGTTGGGCTTTTTTCCTGACGTCTCTGGCGATTGTCTTTGCCGTGACGACGATTTTCATGGTGCTCTACCCGCGGGTGCTTGTTTCGAGCCTTGACAACGCGTATAGCCTGACCATTTATAACGCTTCCTCTGGCCCATATACACTGCGGGTTATGTCTATTGTGGCTCTGATATTCGTACCCATTGTACTGGCTTATCAGGCCTGGTCATACTGGATTTTCCGGAAACGTGTGGGAGGACAATCAGATCTTCACTATTAGGTGAAGATATAGCTTCTTTCCACTGGACCTTGAGTGAGGGTGAGTATTGAATGATGATCCAATCTCACCCTCTTATCTTGATAGGGTCAGCCCCAGGTCTATCAAGATAGTTCACGGGGTATGCTATTTCGGAACATTTGGATTAGAATCAGAATGCTATCTACATTGGAGTGAGTTCTTTTGCGAGAATAGCCTGAAGCATTTATAAGGATATAAAAGGAGTTCGCCATGGCCTGCTGTTGTGAAGAGAAACGAATTTATACTTCTGAAAAAGCTCCCAAAGCCCAGGGGCCTTACTCACCCGCGGTCAAAGGAGGTGGGTTGGTTTTTATTGCCGGGCAACTTGGCATGGATCCGGCGACCGGCAACCTGGTCGAAGGGGGGATTGAAGCCGAGACAAGGCAGGCTTTGACCAATCTGAAGCATTTGGTCGAGGCTGCCGGCTCAAGTATGGACCAGGTAGTAAAAGTTACAGTTTTCCTGCGGGATATTCAAGATTTCCAGAAAATGAACAGTGTATACGCCGAGTTTTTTGTGGCAAATCCACCGGCCAGATCGGCTTTTCAGGTTGGCGCATTGCCCCGTGGGGCGGCGGTAGAAATTGAAGCGATCGCTCTGGCGTCTTCTACCTGCGATTGCGGTTGTTCGTGTGGTTAGGAGAGCCTGGCGATTTCGGCTCCAATGACTTTCGTATCCATAATTATCCCCTGTTATAATGAGGAACGAACGATCTATGGGCTGCTGGAGGCTATCTACCGGCAGACTTATCCGCGTTCGCTGATGGAAGTTGTACTGGCCGACGGGATGTCGGAAGACCGAACGCGGGATGTGGTGAAAAAGTTCATCCAGGAACACCCTGATTTATCGGTGAAGCTGGTAGATAACCCCAGGCGTATCATTCCCAGTGGTCTAAACCGGGCGATTGAGGCTTCTGGCGGGGAGGTGCTGGTAAGGCTGGATGCTCATTCTGCACCGTCGCCAGAATATGTGGCGCGCTGTGTGGCTGCTTTACGCGAAGGCAGGGGAGAAAACGTCGGCGGCGTGTGGGAAATCCACCCCGGAGGTTCTGGTTGGATTGCCCGATCCATTGCTGTGGCCGCATCGCATCCGCTGGGAGTAGGGGATGCCGCGTATCGCTATACCAATCGATCAGCTTATGTAGATACCGTGCCTTTCGGGGCTTTTCGGCGAGAAACACTGGAGCGGATTGGCTGGTTTGATGAAACGCTTTTAACGAACGAGGATTATGAGCTTAATGCGCGGCTCAGGCAAAACGGCGGTAAAATCTGGCTTGATCCTGCCATCCGGTCGGTCTATTTGGCGCGCCCTTCCCTTCGGGCGTTGGCGGCTCAATATTGGCGGTATGGTTTCTGGAAATGGCGGATGTTGCAGAGGTATCCGGGCACTTTACGCTGGCGGCAGGCCCTGCCGCCCCTTTTTGTGGCCGGGATCATTGGGCTTGGGATAGGCGCGCTCTGGTGGGAGTGGGCACGCTGGATGCTCCTGTTGATGGTCGGGTTATATTTTCTGGCGCTGGTACTTGCCAGCTTGCCCCAGGCATGGAAGAAGAAAGACCCACTGCTGGTGATAGGGGTACCTCTGGCTATAGCTACCATGCACATTACATGGGGCAGCGGACTACTTTTTAGTATGCTCAAAGGAATGAAACAGTAACCTATGGAACAACGTACCTCTCGTTGGCGGATGCGCCCGGAAGAAAGGCGCCTGATCCTGTTGGCCGGTGATTTTCTCGCCGCGTGGTTGGGCCTGGCTCTGGCGATGGTTGCCTGGGGACAACGTGACTGGTTGGATTTCTCCCGCCAATTGTTACTGGAGCGGATTCCATCCTGGTTTTATTTTTTACCGTTTGCTTGGTTGCTGTTGAATGTCGAAATGTATGACATGAAACGGGCTGGCCGCCGGGATGAAACGTTGAAGGGAATATTACTCTCCGCCGGGGTTGGGCTGGCCGTGTATTTACTGGTTTTCTTCCTGGCTCCACCGGAATCGCTACCCCGTGTGGGGGTGGGGGTTTTTGTGGTTGCCAGTGCACTGTTAACCCTTCTCTGGCGGAATATCTATATCACAGTCTTCACATCCCCGGAATTTTTACGGCGGGTGTTAATAGTCGGCGCAGGACGGGCTGGAAGCACCCTGGCGAAGGTGGTCAATGAGCTTACCCCGCACCCCTTTGAGGTGATTGGTTTTGTGGATGATGATGAAGAGAAAAAAGGATCCACGGTGGAGAACTATCCGGTGCTGGGGGGATGGGATGTGTTGTTGAAGACCATCGAGGAGAAGCACATTACCGATGTGGTTCTGGCCATCTCTCAGGATGTGCGCCCGGAATTATTTCAGGCGTTGTTGCAGGTGGAGGAAATGGGAGTAGAGATTGTGACCATGCCCACCATGTACGAGAGGCTTCTGGGGCGGGTGCCGATCTTTTTACTCCAGTCCGACTGGATATTGCGATCTTTTGTTGATCAGGCTCATGCCAGCGGGCTGTATGAGCTGGTGAAACGATTGATGGATATCGTGGGGGGGTTGATCGGGACTCTGATAACGCTGGTCGTGTTCCCCTTTATTGCACTGGCCATTGTGGTGGATAATGGTCGGCCGGTGCTGTTTACCCAAAATCGCCTTGGTCTAAGTGGAAAACAATATACTATTATTAAATTCCGGACCATGCGGAACAATTCTGAAAACGATGGCAAGGCACGGGTCACTCTGGAAAACGATGAACGGATTACCCGTGTCGGGCGTTTTTTAAGGAAGAGCCATTTAGATGAGCTTCCTCAGTTTATTAATGTGTTACGCGGTGAGATGAGTCTGATCGGCCCGAGGGCTGAGCGCAACGAACTGGTTGAAGAATTACAGACCAAGGTGCCTTTTTACCGCGCCCGGTTGCTGGTAAAACCGGGGATTACCGGCTGGGCGCAGGTCAATTTTGGTTATGCGGCGACGGTAGAAGACACCGGCATTAAATTGGAATATGACCTGTATTACATCAAACATCGTAATCTGGCTCTGGATTTATTGATCCTTTTACGCACGGTGGGAACGGTTCTCGGGTTGAAGGGACAGTGAAGGTGTAGCCATGAAATCCAAGCCGGTGCCGAATATTCGCAATCGTTACCTCTTGCTGGGCGATCTGATCCTGATTGTTTTATCGGTCATGGGGAGCTACGCGTTACGCTTTGAGCTGGGAAACCTGTTTTTTTTCTATCTTCCTTCTGCATACTGGATGGCAGGTGCGGCTTTAATCATTAAGCCGCTTGTCTATTATTTTTTTGGTATGTACCGCAGAATGTGGATTTACGCCAGCACGAGAGAGGTGGTGTTGATCGTTTCGGCGGTGGCTACCTCATCGGTCATTCTTTCTGCGGTGATGGTGGCATTGGCTTCCCTTCGTTTATTTATTGGTTTTCCCCGCCCGGTTCTGGTTTTTGATTTTTTCCTCTCCGTAGTTTTGGCTGGCGGATTACGCTTTGTGCTTCGTCTACTTGCCGAGAATCGCGTCAATCAGGTTTTATATTCAGGGCTGGATCGACGCCGGACGCAGAAAGTGCTCATCGTGGGTGCTGGAGATGCCGGGGCACTTGTGGTGCGTGAGCTTCAGAAAAATCCGCAGCTTTATTTGACGCCGGTGGGCTTTCTGGATGATAACCCATCCAAGCTTAAACAGCAGATTTACGGCGTGCCGGTCATTGGTACTTTGAGTGACCTGTCTAAAGTGATCGACCAGACCGGTGCAGATCAGGTGATTATTGCCATTCCATCGGCGCCGGGGCGTGTGGTTCGTCTGGTTGCAGAAGCGTGCCGCCCCAAGGGTATTCCTTTCCGCACGATGCCGGGCATTTATGAACTGCTGGGGGGAAAGGTGAGTGTCAGCCGGTTGCGTGAAGTAGATATTTCCGATTTGCTTCGGCGTGAACCGGCTCACATTGAGGAAGAACTGGTTGGCGCAACACTGGGTGGACGGGTGGTGCTGGTAACCGGTGCAGGCGGTTCGATTGGCCGAGAATTGTGCCGTCAAATTGCCCGGTGGGGGCCTTCTGAATTGATTGTGCTAGGGCATGGGGAAAATAGCATTTTTGAAACCATGCTGGAGCTGCGGGAGAATTTTTCCCTTTTGCTGGTGAGGCCGGTCATTGCGGATGTTCGGGATTATCCGCGTATTCGTTCAATCTTCAACCGGCACCGGCCAGATATTGTGTTCCATGCAGCAGCGCATAAACATGTCCCTCTCATGGAGTCCAACGTTGAAGAGGCGGTAACGAATAATATTCTTGGAACCATGAATGTGGTCAGTGCAGCATTAGAGGCTGATGTCAACCGGCTGGTGATGATCTCCACGGATAAGGCCATTCGGCCTGCCAATGTAATGGGCGCTACCAAGCGGGTGGCAGAAATGATCGTCCTGGATGCTGCGGATCGGTCGGGAAGGGCTTATTCGGTCGTCAGGTTTGGAAATGTTCTGGGAAGCCGGGGAAGTGTAGTTCCTCTTTTTAAAAGCCAGATTGCCCGCGGCGGGCCAGTGACGGTGACTCATCCAGAAATGCGTCGTTATTTTATGACTATTCCTGAGGCGGTTCATCTGGTATTGCAGGTCGCGGCGATGGGTAAAGGCGGCGAAACCTTTATGTTGAACATGGGTGAGCAGGTGCGTATTCTGGATCTGGCAGAGGATTTGATCCGCCTTTCGGGATTGGAACCGGGTAAGGACATTGAAATTGTATTCACGGGGATTCGTCCTGGCGAAAAACTCAGTGAAGATCTCTGGGATGAAGGAAACCTGTACCAGAAGACCAGCCACCCGGATATCTTTAAGATTGAGGGTCAGGTTCAAGATATGGATAGCGAAGCGTTACATTCGATGGTGGAGGAGCTGGTTCGCCTGGCTCGAGAGGGGGAATCGCAGGCCATTATAACGCTGCTTGATGAACTGATCCCGTTTGCGTCTATCCGGCGTACTCCACCCCCTGAACTTACAGCGATCGAATGATGGCGCGACTTTCGGCTTCGGAATGGGAGTCATTTTTAAGGGCTTATCCAGATACGCACGTGTTGCAGAGTGCGGCCTGGGGCGAATTAAAGCGTTCGTTTGGCTGGACTGTGGAGCGGATATGCGTTGGGGTAACTGGAGCACAGGTTCTCTTTCGTCAGTTGCCCGGGGGGTTGACACTGGCCTATATTCCCAAAGGACCGGTTGGACCGGCATGGGACTCCCTGTGGCCAGAGGTCGAAAAAGTATGCCGCGAAAAGCATGCCATCCTGTTAAAAGTTGAACCGGATGGCTGGGAAGAAGAGAGCATCCCTGAAGGAGCGCTTACCGGTTTCCGTTGTGATGGCATCTCCGTACAACCCCGCCGCACACTGGTAGTGTCCCTGCAGGGCGCTCCGGATGCATGGCTCGAACGGATGAAACAGAAGACCCGGTATAACATTCGCCTGGCTGAGAAGAAAGGGGTTACAGTAAGGCCTTCTTCAGATGTTGAGACCTTTTACCGGATGATGCTACAAACCGGGAAACGCGACGGGTTCGGTGTGCATAGCCTGGAGTATTATCAAAAGGCGTATGACTTATTATATCCCCAGCAGGCGGTTGAGTTACTCATGGCGGAATACGAGGAACGGCCGCTGGCCGGGTTGATGGTATTCACCAGGGGGAGCCGGGCCTGGTATTTTTACGGGGCTTCAACTGAAGAGGAACGTAACCGAATGCCCACCTATCTTTTACAATGGAAGGCGATGTTGTGGGCATCGGCGAGAGGGTGTACTTCTTATGACCTCTGGGGGGTGCCTGATGAAGATGAGGCCGTTCTGGAAGCGGATTTCGAGCGGCGAAAGGATGGTTTGTGGGGAGTTTACCGCTTTAAACGCGGTTTTGGAGGGGTTTTAAAGCGTGCTCATGCGACCTATGAGAAACCCCTGCTCGCCCCATTTTTCTGGTTGTATCGCTGGTGGGCGCGTAAGCGAAGCATGGAATAGGAGCGCGGCCTTTGCTATCGGTGGATCTCAATTCGTGGAACGAAATGATTGCTAAACTCCCGGGTGCGAACATCTTGCAAACACGGGAATGGGCTGAGCTTAAAGGAAAATACGGGTGGGAAGCCTGTCCGCAGGTTTGGAGAAATGAACGGGGAGAAATATTTGCCGCGGCGATGATCCTCTCCAGGCGGGTGCGGTTTCCGGGAATGGCTGGAGGTTGGAGCGTGCTGTATGTGCCACGTGGCCCTTTGCTGGACTGGACGCACCCTGGCCACAGGCAGAAAGTAATCAATACTCTTGAAGCTCTGGCGCGGCAACGGGGAGTAATTTTCCTGAAGATCGATCCAGAGGTACCTTTAGGGTATGGGGTACCCGGTACTGAAGGTGCCGTTGAAGTTGAGGCTGGTGCAGCGCTTCGGAATGAGTTGAACGAGCGGGGCTGGATATTCTCGAAGGAACAAATTCAGTTTCGAAACACTGCTGTGTTGGATTTATTAGGAGACGAGGCGGACTGGCTGGGAAGGATGAAACCCAAGGCCCGGTATAACCTGCGGCTTGCGCAGCGCAAGGGAGTAACCGTGCGGTTGGGAGGGGAGGATGACTTCGACTTGCTTTATCGGATGTATGCCGAAACCGCTGTGCGAGATGGGTTTGTCATCCGACCTCTTGAATATTATCGGATGGTCTGGAATACTTTTTCCCGGAGGGGAATGTGTTTTCCATTGATCGCAGAGGTATCGGGCGAGGCGGTAGCAGGGCTGGTGCTATTCGTGTTTGCCGGCAGAGCCTGGTATCTTTATGGCATGTCACGCGATCTGCACCGGGAAAAGATGCCGAATTACCTTTTACAATGGGAAGCCATGCGTCTGGCCTGTGCGAAGGGAGCCTCATCCTATGATTTATGGGGGGCGCCGGATGTTTTTAATGAAAGCGACTCTATGTGGGGGGTATTTCGTTTCAAAGAAGGATTAGGCGCCAGGGTGGTGCGGACCCTTGGGGCCTGGGATTATACCGCCCGTCCACTTTCTTACCGGATGTATACTCAAATTCTTCCCCGTGTATTGGAATGGATGCGTCGGCGTGGCAAGGCGCGTACTCGACGCGATGTTGGGGTCTAGAGGCTTCACAGGGGCATTCTCCGCCATCAGCGCCAGACAGGATCGAAATCGGCAGCCGGATCATCGGTCAGCCGAATCCATTCTTGCCTGTCGCGGTTGAAAAGATACAGGTCTCGATTTCCATCCACAATTCGGTCGAGGGCCAACCAGGCACCATCAGAAGAAAAAGCCGGATTGGAAAGGTTAACTACGGGTTCTGTTAACGGATTTTCTTCGCCCAGGGGTTCGTTGAAAGGCTTCTCCACAACCACAAGAGCTGAGGTTCCGCGAAGGAAAGCCAAACGCAGGCCATCCGGAGTCCATGTGGGCAATGCTCCCCGGTTCTCGGTGAACGCTCTGGCATTTTTCCCGTCGGATTGCATGATCCACACCTGCCTGAACCCACTGCGGGTCGTTTCATAGGCTAAAAACTTACCATCGGGTGACCATGAAGGATGCCTCTCGGAATTTACCGGACTGGAGAGCTGTTGCAGGTTGAAATCGGGAAGATGGATCAGGAAAATGTTAGGGCGCCCATTACGAATGGAAGAGAAGGCGATGATCTGACCATCCGGTGACCATGCGGGGTCGAAATCACCGCCGGGCAGGGTTGGCAGGGGTGTCAGACCGGTGCCATCTGCGTTGATGATAAAAAGACCAGCCCCCGGGTGTTCATCGGAGGTGTCACGGCATGGCGAGACAAATACCAGCCGGTTGCTTCCGGGATGCCAATCGGGCTGGCAGGCACCTTCTGGAAGATGGGTGATTTGCCGAAGGTCACTTCCATCAGAACGAATGATCCATATTTGGGGGATTCCGGTACGATCTGAAACAAAGGCCAGCTCCGGTTCTTTTTCCGGCGTTGGATTGAATTGGGGAGGAGAGGTTGGAGTAAGCACAGGGGTATCTGTTGGAACGCGGGTTGAGGTGGAAGAAAGGATTATCCCGGGAGAGCTGTCCTGATCGTCCATGGTTACCACTGTGGCCGTCAGGGTAGGTTCCGGTGTGGGCGGGGGGGTGGGGAGTGGTTTTCTGGTAAAAAGCCCGGCGATGGTTAACCCAAAGGCAATGATCCCGACCAGGCTCAAAAGGAGTCCGGCTTTTTTTCGGGCAGGTCCTGAGGTTGATAATGGTGGGTTCTTCGCAGGGATGTTTTGTTCAGGTAATTGTGATGGCGGCGAGATAACTGCTCCCTGCGATGTCATTTCGAGTGCTCTTTTTAACTCGAGCTGGAAGGCCTGGGCTGAAGGGTAACGATCCCCGGGTAAAACGGCCATGGCTTTTTCGATCACCCGTGCAGTTGCAGGGGAGATGTGCGGTTTATGGTGGAGGATTGGAGTGAGCTCAACACTCCCCATAGCCCGGCCCAGCCCATCTTCGGGGATCATTCCTGTCAGTGCGGCGTAAAGAGTTGCGCCGAGAGCGTAAATATCGGAGCGAGGATCTGTGCCCTGGCCATACTGCTCGGGTGGGGCATACCCAGGAGTAAGAGCCTGGGCGCCGGTTGTGGTTTTCTCTCCCTGCAGGCTTCGTTTGGCCAGGCCAAAATCGACCAGAAACACCCGGCCGGTTGGCGTAAGCCGGACGTTGCCTGGCTTTATGTCGCGGTGGAGGATAGGAGGTTGACGGGTATGAAGATAGATGAGCGCATTGCAGATCTCAATGCCAATTTTGAGAACCTCTACCTCCTCAAGCGCCCCTTTGTTTTTCATCCATTGCCGGAGGTCAGTACCTTCGATGTAATCCATCACCAGATACTGGCCTGAACCAGGGACGGTGAAATGATCCGTAACCCGTGGCAGGTTAGGGTGTCGGAGGGTGGCCAGAATATTGGCTTCTAGGGAAAACTGACGAACGTGCTCTTCTCCAGGGAGGAAATTTTCTTTGATTGCCACCTTGAGGTTTAAAGTCAGGTCGTGAGCGGCATAGATGGCTCCCATGCCTCCCTGAGCAATGACTTCATCGATGCGATAACGTTGATTTAAAAGAGAGCCGGGTTGGAGCGGCATGAGAAATTAACCCTGTGGAAGGTCAAGGAACTGACTGGGGAGAAGGCCGCCATGAGGGGCCAAACTCAAACGCCGGGTCGGTGGTCAGGCGGGTGATGTTTGCTCCGTTGATGGTCATCAAATAGATGTCGTGGTTGTCTCCATCAGGCCAGCCCTCATACGCCAGCCAGAAACCATCGGGAGAAACGCTGACGCTACCTACCGGGCCGATATTCACCTCAGGATTGGCCGGGATGCGAAATTCGCGGTAAGTAAGGCGGTCTTCGTAACGCATACCCACCAGGTTTGGCACTTTCGAACCCCCGACGATTTGATTGTAAAAGATGACCTGCCCATCCCTGCTCCAGACCGGTGAGAAGTTGTTGAACTCCCCGTTGGGGCTGAATTGCACCTGGCTGTTCCCTTCATCATCCATAATCCAGATCTGCCCAAAGACGATTTTCCGGACAAAGGCGATCTGATGGCTGTTAGGCGACCAGGAGGGTTGGACATCAGCGAAGCGTGATTGAGAAATTTCTTTGACTGCCAGGGTTTTTAAATCAATGGTGAAGATACTTGCCCGGCCGGTGCGAAGCGAGGTAAAGGCAATTCTGGTTCCGTCAGGCGACCAGGCAGGATCAAAATCGCCTTCAGGGCTGGCGGGCAGAGGAGTGAGGCCAGTTCCGTCTGCATTGATAATGTAGATGGAACTTCCGTCGTAAATTTCACGCTTATTCAAGCAGGGAGAGATGAACGCCAGACGTTGACCATCAGGTGACCATGCCGGTTGACAGGCGCCATCTTGCATATTTGTAATTTGCCTGAGGCCTTTCCCATTAGCCCCGATCGACCAGATTTGCATCATTCCAGTCCGTTTGGAAGCAAAGGCGATCTCTGATATACCTCCACCCAGCGGTGTGGCAGTTGGAGTAAGGGAGGGGACAGCAGTCTCGGTTGGTGAGGGGGTAATTTGAGGCTGCACAACCGGGTTGGAAGTTGGCTCAAAAGAGGGGGTGGGTTCGGACGAAGGTTGTGAGGTGGGGCTCTCTGGCGGAGAGAAGGGGGTTTCAGATGGAATGACTGGAAGGTAGGCTGTTGGGGCGGTGAAGTAAGCCAGCACTGTCTGAGGGAGGTTGGGTTGGAGCTGAAGAGCAATATAAGCTCCGGCGACAATCAATGCCATCAGAGGGAACATCAGCCATGGAGAAGATTTCCGCCGCCTTCTGGACGAAGGCCGAGATTTTAAGCGCATTCCCTGGCCTCCGTTCCCGGCCATTTCTCCTTCAGGTGAACCGAAAAAGTCGGGGGGAGGAGGTGAGATAGTGGGGCGTTCGCGAAAGAGAGCTGCCATTTCACTGCAGGCGATCAGGGCTTCGCGGAATTCTCTGGCTGACTGAAAACGATCTTCGGGGTCAACTTCCAGAGCGCGATGAATAACCTCTGCCAGCCGGCGTGAAACCTTGGGGTTGAGCACGCGCAGATCCGTCATCTCGGCCTTACCGGTCATCCGATTTAATCCGTCTTCGGGGATGACTCCGGTCAGTGCCGCGTAGAGCGTGGCTCCGAGAGAATAAATGTCGCTACGTGCATCAGTACTGGCGGTTCCGTATTGTTCCGGTGGAGAATAACCGGGGGTCATAGCGCGGGCACCGGTAAGGGTGGCCTGGCCTCCCTGAAGGATTTTTGCCAAACCGAAATCCACCAGCACTGCCTGACCATCGGCAGTTACTTTGATATTACCCGGTTTAAGGTCTCGATGAATGATCGGGGGGGTGCGAGTATGAAGGTAATCCAATGCCTCGCATACAGAGATGCCGATCAAAATAGCTTCTTTTTCCGGAAGTGGCCCGGTACGTTCCAGCCGCTGGCGAAGGTCTTCTCCTTCGATGTAATCCATGACCAGGTATTGCCCCTGATTCTCAAGAATGAAATAATCGGTGACGTGAGGTAATCCTGGATGGCGCAGGCTGGCGAGGATGCTGGCTTCACGTTGAAACTGGCGGCTGTATTCATCCGTCAGAAAAAGGTTTTCTTTAACCGCTACAGAAATATCCAGATGGATATCGGTGGCACGATAAACTGCCCCCATTCCTCCCTGACCCAGGATGGAGACAATCCGGTACCGATGATTAAGAAGTGTGCCCGGAGCAAGTGGCATGTCGATATCCGATGGAAAAACCGATCCGAATGTATTCTACATGAGTTATCGGGTATGCGCAATGAAGTTGATATCAAACCGGCCTAGTATTCCGTGAATGATTTCTGAGGAGTGCCATACCCGAACAGATCAGGTGAGAAAGACCAGACACCCAGCCCCAGGAAAACGCCAAACCAGAGTGTGGCGAGGCGGATGAGCACGGTGGCTGTAGAAGCAATGGCGGGATTTTCGCGCAAGATGAGGGTCAACAACCCAGCAATGGAGACCTCCGCCGCTCCCAGTCCCCCGGGAAGGGCAGAGGCGGCACCGATAACGGTAGAGAAGGCAAGGACAAAAACGGCCATTGCCATCAGGTGCTGGTCGGGCTTCAGTCCTAAACCGAGGAGGATAAAGTAAAAACCTATCCCTTCTCCCAACCACGAAAGAGTTCCCAGCGCCACAGCAAAGAGGGTGGGCGCAGGGCGGAATAGCATGAAACTCCCCTCATAAAACTCGCGAGCTGATTGAACCAACCGGCGGAGGATGGAGACCTTCTCACCCTGATCGAGAAGCCAGTTGGCTGCCGGGCGGATCTGGAAAAGAAGGATGATGAAAACAAGCAATCCCAGCACCCCAAGAAACACTGGCCAGTATTGCGGATAGGTCATGACACCCAGCAGAGAGAGTGCCAGCACAGCCAATCCGTCGCTGATCCTCTCGGCCACCACCACAGAAACCCCGCGCCCAACCGGCACACCTGTTTGCCGCATGAGCCAGACACCTTTAAGGACTTCTCCCACTTTTCCCGGGGTGACAGCGAGAGGAAAACCAGCCATGAACAGACGGATACTGTTTTTCAGGGAGATTTTTCGAATGCCGATCTGGTTCAGATAAAAATGCCACTTAATAAACCTCAGGGTGTAGTTACCCAGGGTAAAGGCAAGGGCAATGAGGAAGTATTTCCATTCAAAACGGAGCAGGGTGAGGCTGACGCGTTGCAGATCACCGAGCAGGGCCAGTCCAATGAATACCAGCAGGCCAAGGACAAAGCCGGGGATTAAACGGCGTAGAATCGAAGTGGAAGATTCGTTCATGAATGGATATTCCTTCTGGCATTATACAGGATTCGGATTTTCCGTGGCCTTACAGGAGGTAAAGTCGGGCTTACAAAACTGTAAATTCTCGATCTTTCGGGTAAAATGAAATTATGTTTCCTCAGATTCCATCCGATGCTTCGGAAAGGCCTGTACTGGTGATCGGTGCGGCCGGTGTAGACATGGTGGGTGTACTCACTCAGCCTGCGGAGAAAGGTAAATCGAACCTGGCGCGCAACCGTTTTTCCTACGGGGGTGTTGCCCGAAATGTGGCTGAGAACCTTGCCAGGCTGGGGCAACCCGTCAGTCTCATTACGGCTGCCGGGGGAGATCACCTGGGTAAGGAAATGCTCGAATACACGCGGGCCTGTGGGGTGGATATTTCTGGCTCTTTGCAGGTGCAAGGATATTCGACCGCCTCTTATCTGGCGATCTACGACTCATCAGGGAAGCTGGAAATGGCGGTTGAGGATATGGAGGTGTTACGGGCGATTACCCCGGCCATTCTCAAGGCCAATGCGCATCGCTTTGAAGAAGCCAGTTTAGTGTTTGTTGATGCTAATTTGTCTCCGGCGGCGTTGAAAACGGTTTTTTCTCTGGCGAAAAAGGCCCGGATTCCCGTCTGCGCTGATACCACCTCACCGGCTCTGGCTGAGCGATTATTACCATACCTGTCGAGTTTGTTTCTCCTCACTGCCAATAGCGCGGAAGCCTCAGTATTATGCGGTCATGATCCTGAAGTCACTGAGCGATCTTCTGCACTGGAGGCGGCCCGCTGCCTGGTGGATCGAGATACAGAAATTGCCATTATTACCCTGGCTCAGTTTGGGGTGTGTTACGCCACTCCCGAAGTGAGCGGTCATGTTCCAGCAGTGCGGACAAAAATTATCGATCCGACCGGGGCGGGAGACGCCCTGACTGCGTCGGTGTTGTTCGGTTTGACCAATCAGATCCCTCTGGACGAATGTATTCGCCTGGGGGTTACAGCGGCCTCGCTGGTGCTTAAACACAAGGGAACCGTCTTCCCGGGACTTTCTCTTGAACGCCTGTATGATGAACTTGCCCTGTAAGGGATTTGAGTGTGAACATTCCGCTTCATTTTTCATCTGAAGTAGCCCGTGCCAGGCAGGCCGGGCAGGCTGTTTTAGCCCTGGAGTCGGCTGTCATTACCCATGGTCTACCACACCCCATCAATCTGGAACTGGCGCGTTTGCTTGAAGATGAGGTTCGCGGGGTGGGGGTGACACCAGCCACCATTGCGATTATGGATGGGGCCGTCCGTGTTGGCCTGGATGAAAACGCATTGGAACGACTTGCCACCATGACTCCTGATCGAAAAATGAGCCGGCGCGACCTGGCCATCGCTTTATCTCGCAGGCTTTCGGGAGGTACAACGGTAGCAGGTACTCTGCTTATCGCGAGAATGGCAGGTATTCAGGTGTTCTCTACGGGTGGTATTGGCGGAGTTCATCGGGGTTCGCGTTGGGATGTCTCAGCAGATCTTGAAGAGCTCGCTCGAAGCCCTCTGGTGGTAGTATGTTCCGGGGCGAAAGCCATTCTGGATTTAGAAGCTACGGTTGAGATGCTTGAAACTCTGGGAGTCCCCGTGATTGGATTCCGAACGCACTCCTTCCCGGCTTTTTATTCCGGGGATAGCGGCCTCCCGGTGGACATTATGGTGGATTCTGTAGAGGAGGTGGTTGATATTGCCCTCCGACATTGGCAGCTTGGATTAACGGGTGCTGTTCTGGTCGTGCAGGCTCCACCTGAGGAGGTGGCTATTCCCTACGATCAGATGGAGGGAATCATTCAGGAGGCTCTTCAAGAAGCGCAAAAGAAGGGGATACGTGGATCTGCAGTGACGCCATTCTTGTTGGCCAGGGTAAGCGAATTGAGCGGTGGAGAAAGCCTGCAGGCCAACCTGGCATTACTGAAGAACAACGCAAGGCTGGGTGCTAAGATTGCCCTTCAACTGGTTAATTCTCGCCGACTAACAGGTTGACCCAAGAAATTCCGGGGTCGTCTCGATTGACATTTTGGGAAGATCATAGTAAGATATGCCCGCTCGGCGAGGTAGCTCAACGGTGGAGCAGTGGACTCATAAGCCATTGGTTGTGGGTTCGAATCCCACCCTCGCCACCTGAACGATCCACTTCAGGGATCGTTTTTTTATTACCGGTAACCCCGTTGCGGGTAATGTGTAGAAAATTCCCTTAGAACCGCAGTGCAAGCCACGCGATCAGCAAGGTCAGTAATCCCCCAAGGAACGCCCTTTTTCCGAAGGACTGCTGGCGCAACATTTCAACCCCCAGCTGTTTCTGGGTTTCAGTGACGTCACCCTTTGTGACATAGCGTGCAAGGAATGCGTATGAGTAATCCCGCGAGGAGCCTAAAAAGGATATTCCACCAATCATCAATTGAGCAGCGGCAGCAAGAAATAACCCATCGCTCCACTGGCGTGGGGTGGACCAACCCGAATACAGGCCGTAAATAGCTACCAAAATCAGGGTCACCTCGGTCAACCAGAATGTGCGAAGTACCTGAAAAATGATTCCGGTGCGGCCCGGGTTAACGGGCATCTGGTGGGGGGAATTCGATGAAGATGGCTCAGTACTCACAGATTAATCATCCTTGTAGGGAATAGTATAGTACGGAACAGCCAACCCTGAAAGGTTTTGCCGGGAGATTCACCTCTGGCCTGGTTTTCAGGGTGAAAAATGAAACGCGAAAAACCAGTCAACCAAATTCTGACTGGCTTCTTGATGTTTAATCCTCTCTTCCTGTCAGCTGGTAAGCTGTAACAGCGCCTGCGAAAGCACAGCGATGCTTTGGTGGTACTCACTGATCAGAATGTGCTCCTCGGGAGTATGATCGAGGGATGAATCGCCCGGGCCGTACGCAACTGCCTGGCATTTCCATGCCGGAGCCACGATATTCAGATCGGCAGTTCCTGTTTTGAGACTGAACGTGGGAGCCCCACCCAGTGAACGGATACCTGCGAGCATGGCGCGTACCAGGGGTGTGTTTTTTTCGGCCCGATAAGAAGGGATCCAATCTACAAGGTCGAGCTTTGCATCAGGGGCGAGAGCCTGAAGCTCGGAGATCAAGTCATCAGAAGAAAGATCAGGAGGCAGGCGGAAATTCATTTCCAACTGGGCCGAATGGACGAATCCGTTGGTTGAGGATTTCATATCTCGGAGCGAGGGGGTGAGCTGGTCGAAGATGCGGTTTTTGCCTGCATTTTTCCTGGAAGTGTACCCTTTCACCAGATTCCAGGCTTCTACGGCAGCTTCACAGGCGCTTTCTAATTGAGCCGCAGTGTGGGCCACAGGTTTGTCTATTCGCAGGCGAACCCAGGCGCTCCCTTTATATCCCAGGGTTACGTGGTCCCATCCGCTTGGTTCTCCGATGAGGACACCATCGGGATGGTAATCGGCAAGGATTCCCCGGGCACCGCGCGAATCGCCTTCTTCGGCAAGCGCACCAATGACCACTATACGCCAACCGGCCCGGGCGCCGACTCTGGCGGCGGCGGCGGTAAAACAGGCTAATGGACCTTTGGCATCTACCGCTCCTCTCCCGTACAGACGGTCGCCAATGGTTTGCACGGGAATCTCCCCGGGAACGGTGTCAATATGACCGAGTAGAACCAACTCGCGCGGACCTTCTCCCAGAATGCCCACAGCATTGCCGGTGCGATCAACATGGGCCTGAAACCCGAGCTGATTCATGAGATCGACCAGATAATTCACGGCGGAACTTTCACTTCCGGTCGGGCTGTAATGGTTTAATAAACCGATCAGGATCGATAAATCATCCATGCGTTAAGCATCCAGAACTTTGCGGGTTTTCTCCACAACTACCTCTAAATCTTCCTTATCGATTACGAGAGGAGGAAGAAAACGAATGACTGTCAGACCAGCTGGCAGTGCAAGTATCCCTTCGTTCATCAGGGATTGGAGGTATGGAGTGACTTTCTGCCGTAATTCTATACCGACCATCAGGCCAAGGCCGCGAACATCCCGAATAAGCGGTGATTCAAGGCGCATCAGGGCGCCAAGGAACCACTCGCCCAGTTCGGCTGCACGCTCAGGAAGGTGGTTGGTTTCGATGAAATCAATGGTAGCTAAAGAAGCCGCGCAGGCCAGCGGGTTACCTCCGAAGGTAGAGCCATGGGTTTGGGGGGGGAGCTCGCCCACCCGATCACCCATCAAAACAGCGCCCATCGGTATCCCTCCTGCAATGGATTTTGCCAGGCAAAGCAGATCGGGCTGGAGGTTGTGGTGCTGGAAGGCAAACATGCGCCCTGTACGCCCGAAACCGGTCTGTACTTCATCAATGATTAGCAGAGAACCACGCTGACGACAGAGCTGCTGCGCTCCGCGTAAGAATTCCGTGGACGCGGGGTTGACTCCGCCCTCGCCTTGAACCACCTCAAGGATCACTGCAGCAGTAGAAGGTCCGACCGCGGCATCCAGTGCTTCCAAGTTGTTATATGGGACGTGTCTGAAACCTGGAACGAGCGGTTCGAAAGGCTCACGGTATTTCTTTTCCCAGGTGGCTGAGAGTGCGCCAAAGGTGCGCCCATGAAAAGCGCGCATGCAGGCCACGATTTCCTGCCTGCCCGTGGCGAGCCGTGAAAATTTAATCGCTGCCTCGACGGCTTCGGTACCCGAGTTGCATAAAAACACACGCGGTAATCCGGTTAAGCGGCAGAGGCGTTCTTCGAGTGCGGCGCGGCGATCATTGTAAAACATTTCAGGACAGGAAATAAGCGTTGCCGCCTGTTCAAAAATGGCCTGTACCACTTGAGGGTTGGCATGCCCAATGTTGGCCGCTCCCTGACCTCCAACACAGTCAATGTATTCCCGCCCCTCTGAGTCCCACAGGCGTGCCCCTTTGCCACGTACAATGGCAATCGGGCGCTTGGTGTAGAGACCCGAAGTAAACTGAGATTCTATCTCGATACTGTTCATGGTTCTCCCGAACGAATGGTTGAAAAAGCCGCGTGTGGAGGCTTAAGAAATGACGGTGCCTTTTCCAGCCAGTGCATCCAGCAGGGGATGCCCGGTGCGGCCATCGGCAAAAATAACCTGAGGAACCCCGAGATCAATGGCTTCGCTGGCTCCGAGAACTTTTTTCTTCATCCTGCCTTCGGCAAAGGATAGTGCCTGTTCAAGCCCAACCCTTGGCAGGTGAGCAATCACCGAGCTTTCGTCTGGAAAGTGGCGCATCAGTCCTGGCACATTGGTAAGGATAATCAATTTTTCGGCTTTCACAGCTCCAGCAACCATAGCGGCAGCACGGTCAGCATCTACGTTAAGAGCTTCCCCTTTGGCGGAAAGTGCAAGAGGAGCAATGACCGGCGTATAACCGGCTTCGATGAGCATGGATAACAGGCTGGTGTTCACCTGCTCGATTTTCCCCGTGTAATCGTCTCTCAGGATAAGCTTACGGCCATTTTCTACAATCCTGATGGCTTCTTTTCGATGCGCCTGCATGAGTTTTCCGTCCAGTCCGGTGAGACCGATGGCATTCACCCCGGCCTGTTGCATTTTCTCAACAAGAATGGTGTTGATCTTCCCGGCAGTGACCATGGCAAAAATTTCCAGGGTGGTTCGGTCGGTGTACCGGCTTGTGAAACCTGTTTCATTGGTCACAAAACGCGGTGGATGGCCAAGCCTGGTGGAAATTTCATTGGTTTCGGCTGAGCCGCCATGCACCAGAATAATGTCTTGCCCCTGACGGATTAATTCCGCGGCATCGGCGCAAATGGTAGTGAGGTTGACGCCCTGTGCGCCACCGATTTTAACAACAATCATGGTCGCTCCCTGGTTTTAAATGGGGTGAAGCCCGGGAAATTCCAGGCCGGTAGTTTCTGGAAAACCGCACATCAGGTTCATGGCCTGTACTGCAGAGCCTGATGCGCCTTTCATCAGATTATCGATGGCGGCCATGGCCACTACATGACCGGTTTCGGGGTCAAAGTCAAAGCCTACATCAGCATAATTGCTCCCGGCGAGAATTTTTGGCTCGGGAACCCGGTAGATTCCCCGCCGATCTTTAACCAGACGAATGAAAGGCTCTCCATTGGCCCAGTCGCGGAAAATGCGCCAGAGGTCTTTTTCGGACACTCCCGGTTGAACAAAGGCATGGGCAGCAGCCAGTGCCCCCCGCACCAGATCGACGGAAGTCATGGTGAGGTGCACATCAGAGATACCAAGTTCTTGAATGACCTCAGCTGTGTGGCGGTGGCCATACGCCGAAAAGGTGCGAATCACCCCGGTTCGCTCAGGGTGATGAGAACCCGGGTTCGGAGAAGCTCCTCCCTCGGAAGAGCCCACCTTTATTTCCACAATGACCGGGCGAGATCTGTCCAGGACACCTGCTTTCACCAGGGGGTAAAGGGCCAGATTCGCGGCAGTAGCATTACAACCAACCCCGCTGATATAGGAGGCCGTTTTCATTTCTTCCCGGTGAAGTTCGGGTAAGCCATAGACAAATTTTTCCAGCCAGGCGGGGGCTTTGTGGGGTTCTCCGTAGTATTTTGCGTATAATGCCGGGTCGCGAAGCCGAAAATCGGCTGCCAGATCGATGATCCTGGGAGCAAGAGTCGCAAAGTGCTCGATTTTTGACTGGCTTTCACCATGGGGCATAGCCAGGAAAAGGACGTCAACCGGCTCAACCTGATCGGGAGCCGAAAATTTTAACTGCGTGCGTTTGCGCAGATTGGGGTGCTGCTGATAGACATACTCGCCCAGGTGGCTTCCTGATGTGGCCTGATGTACGCTTACCCCCGGGTGATTCAGAAGCAAACGGAGTAATTCTCCGCCAGTATAGCCTGATGCTCCAATAATTGAAACGGAAATTTCCGTCATAATGGATCTCCTGTGTGTCCGTTTCCGGGTGCGATAGATGTAGTTTCTTGTGAGGTGAGATCAATAGGGTTGAAAGTGTAGACCGTGAGTCTGGTAATAGCCGGGCGGGTATCAAGCATGTTCGGGGGTTGTAATTTAACTTTCCCCTGGGCAACCCGCAGGGTGTAATCTACGATGACGCGGGCGACATCGATCCCGGTGGCCGGGGCCAGGGTGTGGAATTCCATGGTGTGATTGACCTCGTTGACCAGATATCCGCGCTGGGGGTCTTCCAGAACATCCACGGCGAGTACCCCGCCACCCACCGCCCGTGCTGCCCGCACACACAGCTGGTGTAATTCCGGGGTGACAGGGCAATTGCTGCCCTGCCCATCACGGGCGGTGTTGGTGATCCAGTGGGAGGAGGAGCGGTAAATGGCACAAACGGTTTGATCCCCAACGACAAAAGCCCGGATGTCACGCCCGGGTTTGCGGATGAACTCCTGGATGTAATAAATGGAGTGTTGATAAGACCCCAGGGTTTCCTTGTGCTCAAGAACCGCCTCTGCGGCATCACGGTCGTTGATTTTAGAAAGTAACCTTCCCCACGATCCCACCACGGGCTTCAACACCACCGGATACCCCAGTTCTTCAATGGCGGCCAGGGCGGCTTCGGGGGTAAAGGCAACCTTTGTACGCGGCTGAGGGATTCCAGCCCGGGCAAGGATGGAAGACGTGATCAGCTTATCACCGCAGGCCGAAGCCACGTAAGCCATATTCACGGTTGGGATACCCCATGAGTTTAGTATCTGGGTAGCATAAAGGCCGCGGGCAAAGGAAATACTGCGTTCCAGCACCACATCGTAGTTTTTCCAGTTACCCGGCTGATCCACATCAAAGGTAATATCGCGGTCGTCAATGCGGTCAAAATCGACTTCGGCTTTTTCGAGGGCTTCGATCAGCCATTTTTCTTCGATCCGAACCCGAGATAGTAAAAGGCCAACCTTCATTCCGCCTCCTCAGGAGCCAGTAAAGAACCGTTTTGGTTACTCGCCCCAGTCTTCTTCTTCCATAGGGGCGAGCTCGAGGGTGGGGGGCTCAAGGCTGGTGACCTCGAGATCTACACCGCAATCAGAGCAGACAACAATTTCGCCGATAACAACCCCATCCAGGGTAATTTCGGCATCACATTCAGGGCAATGAGCAGTAGACATTGGATTACCTCCTAAAAAATGGTGTGACTGATTAACTACCATCGCCGCCGCGAGGAGTTTGCGAAGCGGGGATGGAACTGCGCGTTTTATGATCATCGAGAAACGCCCGTGCCTGCTGGAGTTGAACCTGGACGGCTGCCGGGCTGGTGCCACCGGGGGAGTTCCGCCGGGCGATGGAGGCCTGGAAGTTGAATACTTCGGCAATATCCTTTTCAAAAGCCGGGCTGATGCTCTGAAATTCTGCCAGGGGGAGCTGGCTGAGGGGAATTTCCAGTGCTGCCGCCCGTCTGACAGCTAAACCTACCAGGCGGTGGGCTTCGCGGAAGGGGATCCCTTTGTTCACCAGGTAGTCAGCCAGGTCGGTGGCAAGCATGGCTGGATTAAGGGCAGCTTCCATTTTCTCAGGACGAATGATCAGGGTTTGTAGTACACCTGCCACCACAGGCAGCATCAGGCAGAGGGTATCGGTTGCCTCAAATACCGGCACCTTGTCTTCCTGAAGGTCTTTGTCGTAAGCGGATGGCAACCCTTTGAGCACTGCCAGCAGGCCGGTGAGCCGCCCGATCATCGTCCCGGCTTTCCCGCGGGTGAGTTCGAGGGTGTCGGGGTTCTTCTTTTGAGGCATCAGGCTGGAACCTGTGGAGTAGGCATCGGAAAGCTCAATAAAGCCAAACTCGGCGGATGTATAAAGGATGAGCATTTCAGCCAGGCGAGAGAGATGAATGGCGATCATCACCGCGGTAAAAAGGAATTCAGCGGCTGAATCTCGGTTGGAGACGGCATCGATGCTGTTGGGAGAGAAGGTTTTGAAGCCCAGTTGATTGGCCAGGAATTTTCGATCAATGGGGAAGGGCGTGCCGGCCAGTGCACCTGAACCGAGGGGGAGTACTGCTGCCCGTTCGCGCAATTGAGCAAGGCGCTGCCGATCGCGAGCAAGGGGCCAGAAATGAGAGAGCCACCAGTGACTGAGAAGAATGGGCTGAGATTGCTGGAAGTGCGTGTAGCCTGGCAAAATGATCCCCATGTCTCTTTCGGCACGTTCTACCAGGGCCGTCTGGACAAGTTTTACGAACGCATCTACCCGATCAATGGCATCGACAATCCAGAGGGCAAAATCGGTGGCCACCTGGTCATTGCGGCTGCGCCCGGTGTGCAATTTGCCCCCCACCGGCCCCACCAGCTCGATTAACCGCCGTTCAATGGCTGTGTGTACATCTTCGTCGGTCGGGGCATGAGTGAACTTCCCGGCGCGTACCTCGGCAAGGATATCGGTTAGCCCTTTGCTGATCTGGTGTTGTTCGTCGAGGGTGATCACCCCGGCTTTCATCAGAGCCTTGGACCAGGCAATGGAGCCACGGATATCAACCTCAGCCAGCCGCCAGTCGAAGGATAATGAAGCGTTGAATTCCCAGGCGATAGGATCTAACCCGCCGGCGAAGCGCCCTCCCCAAAGTTTCGACATGATCTCCTCCTGAATGCATACCAGAGCGATGTGATCGATTAAGTGAACATTTTAACCGATCTGTTCCAATTAATCGCGTTTGAATGTGGAATAATCCGGGGCGTCGTATTCGACCTTTTGCCCGTTGGCGATGTCACGCATGGCCGCAACCTTGAGAGGGAGGCCGAAGAGGGTGATAAACCCGGCAGCATCGCTCTGATCGTATACACTGTCTTTGCCGAAAGTGGCGAAATCTTCACGGTAAAGCGAATCGATGCTCTTTTTTCCAGCCGGGATGACCTGCCCTTTGTAAAGTTTCAGGCGTACGGTACCGTTGACGTGTTGCTGGGTGACATCAAAGAAGGCATCCAACGCCTCGCGCAGGGGAGTGAACCATTGTCCGTTGTATATTAGCTCGGCGTACCGCTGAGCTACCACATCTTTATAGTGCAGAACCTCGCGGTCGAGGGTAATCTGTTCCAGTTCGCTGTGTGCTTTGACCAGAATGGTGCCCCCGGGAGTTTCGTAAACCCCGCGAGATTTCATTCCCACCAGACGGTTTTCCACCATGTCTACCCGCCCGATAGCGTGTTTCCCGCCAATTTCGTTTAGCGTTTGGATGAGAGTGGCTGGAGAGTAGGCTTTCCCGTTTACCCTGACGGGAATGCCGTGTTCGAAAGAAATTTCAACGTATTCTGGCTGGTCGGGGGCTTGTTCGGGTGAGACGGTTAGCTGATACATGGATTCGTCCGGTTCCTGCCATGGGTCTTCCAGCAACCCACCCTCGTGAGAAAGGTGCCATAAGTTGCGGTCGCGGCTGTAGATGGATTTGAGGGTCGAAGAGACTGGAACATGGTGGGCGGCGGCATAAGCGAGAGCATCTTCACGCGATTGGATATCCCATTCACGCCAGGGAGCAATGACCTTGAGGCGTGGGTCGAGAGCCATAACCGTTAACTCAAAGCGTACCTGGTCGTTCCCTTTTCCGGTGCAACCGTGAGCCACAGCGTCAGCACCTTCCATGTGGGCTACATCGACCATGTGTTTGGCGATCAATGGGCGGGCAATGGAAGTGCCAAGAAGATAATTGCGTTCATAAATGGCACCGGACTTCAATAACTTAAACAGATACTGGCTGGCAAACTCTTCGGTGAGATCTTCGATGTAAATTTTGCTGGCGCCGGTGGCTTCGGCTTTGGCAGGAAGGCCTGAGAGTTCCTCACCCTGCCCAATATCCGCCGTGTAGCAGATGACTTCACAACCGTAGTTTTCTTTGAGCCATGGCACGATGACGGATGTGTCGAGTCCGCCAGAATAGGCGAGAACGACTTTCTTGATCTGGGGTTTGTTTCCATTCTTTGGCATGTAATCCTCCTTTGGCAAATACCGAAAGATGATCTAATATAGAAAAGCCCTCCAGGTTATGGAGGGCTTGGACATCCTGTTTGGTTCAAATGTGATTACTGGATATGCAACGACAAGCCAACCGTTCCCTGGTAGGTGTAGGAAAGGGTTAGCTTTCGTCGGAGCTTGAGGTCCAGCATCATCATGGGGCAGATTATAGCACAGGGTGCCGATGTGTCAATAGATTTCGTGATAAAGAGTCGATAGGCCCGATGGGTATGGACGTGGAGAGCGTGGTGCGAGAACATTAACAGGTGGTCTGCCCGGGCCGTCATCACACATCCATGCTGACGTGTGAAGCGGATGTGTGGGCAAAGCGGGGATTTATCGAGTTTTCATCCTGGCTCTGGTTGAGATACCTCAGGGGACGGCTCTCGGTCTACGGTGATAGCTGATGTTGCCTCAAGCGGGAAATCCCAACGCCAGGTTTTCAATTCAGGCAGAACGTGATGAGCGGTCAGATCCAGCTGAAGAGGGGTAACGCTGACATACCCGTCGGCGATAGCACCAACATCGGTTCCTCGTTCGTGGATACCCGTGGGCAGGCTTCCGATGGTCCAGTAATAGGGTTTTCCACGCGGATCTTCGCGGCGGTCGAGCTGATCGTGGTAGACCCGTAATCCCATGCGGGTAATCTGAATGCCTTTGATCTGATCTACAGGTAAGCCTGGCAGGTTTACGTTTAGAAAAATCGGAGGAGATAAATGGTTCGCCAGGGCGGTAGTAGTGATGATCCGGGCATAAAAACTGGCGGCGCTGTAATCCAGTAGGGTGCCATTTTCTGGTGTATCAAGGGAAAAAGCCAGCGCAGGTATTCCCCAGATGGCCGCTTCCATGGCAGCAGTGACGGTGCCAGAATAAGTGACATCGTGACCCAGGTTTGCCGAATTATTAATCCCAGAGACCACCAGATCAATTTTTTCCTCAAAGAATCCTGCGGTTGCCAGGGCAACGCAATCGGATGGTGCTCCATCAGATGCGTAGGCAGTGAATGCATCGGAGAGATGGACTTTTTTAACGCGTAAGGGGCGGTCAAGTGTTCGAACGTGCCCCGAAGCAGACCAGTTACGGTCGGGCGCCAGAATACTGACCTTTCCAAGATTTTGAACTGCCCGGGCGAGGGCCAGAAGTCCCGGGGAGGTAATTCCATCATCATTGGTGACGAGAATGTGCATGTTATCCCTGATATTTTGAAGGATGGGTACTTGCCTGAGTGTACCCCGCTCAGTTTAACGCTTGATCAATAGGAGATGATCGTTCTGTAAAAAATGACTTTCCAGTGTGGATTGGGCCCGTCCGAACGTAAGATCATATAAAATGAGGAGGATTCTATCCATGCAAGGGAGGAGAAGGTTGACCCATGAAGCCAAGAGGCATGTTTGTTTTACCGGAAGAAAATTTTCGTTTGATTTACAGCCCGGAGCATGTATCGCGGATTCAGGAGCTGGTTGATCTACGTTTACCCTGCCAGAGTAGTGATGAGGTGCGTAAGAATTTATCACTTCTGGATGGGGTTGAGTTAATTTTCACCGGTTGGGGTAGCCTGGAGTTTACAACGGATGTCCTTAATGCGGCACCCGATCTAAAAATGATTTTTTACGGAGCGGGCTCGATCCGCGGAGTCATGACCGAAGCGGCCTGGGAGAGGGGGGTGCGCATTACCAGCGCCTGGGCTGCAAATGCTGTTCCAGTGGTTGAATTTACCCTGGCGAATATCCTCTTGTGCCTGAAAAAAGCCTATCAACATGCGGCTGAGTACCGGGCCAAGCGGCAGTGGGTACGCCTTCCAGTTGCAGGGGCCTATCATTCAACCGTCGGATTGATCTCCCTGGGGATGATCGGTCGGCTACTTGCTGAGAAACTGAAATCCTTTGAGGTTCACGTCATCGCTTATGATCCGTATGTTAGCCAGGAAGAGGCAAATCACCTCAATGTGGAAATGGTGTCCCTGGAAGAGGTTTTCCGGCGGGGCGATGTGGTATCTCTCCATACACCCCTGCTGGAAACCACGCGGGGGATGATTCGGGGAGAGCATTTATCCTGGATGAAAGAAGGGGCGGCTTTCATCAACACGTCTCGCGGAGCAGTGGTTCGTGAGGATGAAATGATCGCCGTTCTCAGGCAGCGCCCAGACCTGTTTGCGGTTCTGGATGTGACCTGGCCAGAGCCAGCGGCTCCCGACTCGCCTCTGTTTACCCTGCCCAATGTTTTCCTCACCCCCCATATTGCCGGTTCAATGGGGGCAGAGTGCCAGCGAATGGGACAATTGATGGTGGAAGAATTGGAAAGATACCTGGAAGGACGCCCCCTGGCTTATGAGATTACTCGCGAAAGGGCGGCTCTTCTTGCATAGAAATTGATCGATAAAATCATCCTTTTCAACCCTTGACACAGGATCACAAACGGGTAAACTTTCGCATCAATGAATCTCTGGCTTGACCTGATCCACCTGGCGGATAAGCGCGTTAAGCGCCATTCCCCCCCCACCTTCCGGGTGCGTGGGTTCTCAGTGGTTTAAGCAGGTCTGATTGCCAGTTTGCTTAGCCAGGAAGCTCCCCAAACCCGGGGAGCTTTTTTGATTTCATTACGCCGGGAGGTATTGACCATGGTTGAAATTCTTGATAGTACTTTACGGGAGGGGGAACAGACACCGTACGTCAATTTTTTAGTTGACGAAAAGCTCGAAATTGCCCGGAAGCTCGATCATATTGGAGTGGATATGATCGAAGCGGGCGACCCCAGTGTTTCTCCAAAAGTATTTCAGGCAGTCAAAGAAATTGCCAGCCTGGGATTGAAAGCGGAGATTGTAGCACACTCACTGGCCACCCGGAGTGGGATTGCTAAAGCGAAGGAGTGCGGCGTTGGGCGTGTGGTGGTGTTCTACCCGACCTCGAAAATCCATCTGGAAGCCAAAATGAATAAGGGGGAGGATGAAGCGATCGAATATGTTTGTGAGCATATTCGCTACGCTCGAGAGCTGGGCTTAAAAGTGCGGTATACCCCTGAAGATGCATCACGGACTGATTTTGAATTCCTTGTGCGGGTCTGCAACCGTGCTATTGAGGCCGGGGCTGACCGGATTAGCTTTGCAGATACCCTGGGAATCCTCCAACCGCATGAAATGTATGAGCGGGTAAAGGCATTACGTGAGCGGTTATTACCCTGTAAGATTGACCTTCACTGTCATAACGATTATGGTCTGGCACTGGCAAACGCGCTTGCAGGTTTGCGCGCCGGGGCCGATTGTATTCACACCACGGTGAACGGAATGGGTGAGCGAACTGGTATCCCTGACCTCTCTGAAACGGTTCTGGCGTTGCACCAATTCATGGGGGTGAACAAATATGAATTACGCCACTTAACTGAGCTCTCCAGTTACGTCGAACGGATTTCAGGCTTTTTTATTGCTCCCAACAAACCGGTTACCGGCATGAACGCTTTTTCTCACAAATCGGGAGTGCATACCAATGGAGTTCTCAAAGATCCTCGCACTTACGAAAACTTTGACCCTGCCATTCTGGGCCGGGAGCGGCGGATCGTCATTGATAAATATACCGGCAAACGAGCCGTTGCTATGCGCCTTTCTGAGTACGGGGTGGAAGTATCTCCGGAGGAGCTGGAGGCAATCGTTGAGGAAATTAAACGCTTCGGTGATGAGCATAAAATTTTACACGACGCAGATATTGTTGAGCTGGCGGAACGGGTAACAGGCCGCATGATTGATGTGTTTCCTCGAGACTTGAATGCCATTGTGATGATCGCTGTGGAATCCCATGTGTATACGGGTGCGGTGGTTCGCCGACTGAAGAACCTTAAACAGGTGGCCAATGTGTATGAGATCACCGGGGAATATGACATCAGTGCTTATGTCAAAGTCTCGAATGTCTCAGATTTGAATAACTTTATCGAAGAACTCCGCTCGATGCCGGGTGTTAAGTTGACCGATACGCGAATCGTATTGAAGAAGCATGCCGAAAATGGCTGGTAAACCGGATTTCTTGGGCTCATCTATGGAGGCGGATCATGGGTACACTGGTTGAGGAAATTCTTTCCCGTCGTGCAGGGAGAACGGTGCAAGCGGGTGAAATTGTATTGCTGGATGTAGACTATATGATGTCTCACGATAACACCACGCCTCTGGCGATTAAGGCGTTTCGAGAGATTGGCAAGCCGATTAAAGATCCAGGAAAGATTGTAATTCACTTTGATCATGCCTATCCGGCGCCCAATTTGCTGGCGGCTGAGAATCAGCAGAAAATTGTTCGTTTTATTCAGGCTGAAGGGATTACCCATTTTTACAAACGAGGGGTATGTCATCAGGTAATGATCGAAGAAGGGTTTGTCCGGCCAGGCGGGGTGGTGATTGGGGCCGATTCACACACGGTGACTTACGGTGCGCTGGGATGTTTTTCAACCGGGCTGGGTTCGAGTGAAATTGGCGCTGCCTGGGTGACCGGGAAGACCTGGTTCAAAGTCCCGGAGACTATTTTTGTTCGGCTTGAGGGAGAGGCCAGGCCGGGGGTGTTCTCGAAAGATGTCATGTTACACCTGGCAGGTATGCTGGGGATGGACGGAGCCACTTATAAGTCTCTGGAGTTTGGAGGTTCGTATATTGCTCATCTTCCCATGCATGAACGTATTGTGTTTTCGAACATGTCAGTGGAGCTGGGGGCAAAATGTGGTCTGATTGCCCCCGATGAAGTGACTGAGGCCTACCTGATGCAGGAAACCAAAGCCAGCCCACCTCTTGAAAGCCTTGAGCCAATCCATCCTCGTTATGAAAGAGTAATAGAGCTGGATGTCTCGAGTCTGGAACCTCTGGTGGCGTGTCACCCGGATGTAGATCAGGTGAGGCCATTACGTGAAGTAGAGGGGCTGCCGATTGACCAGGTGTATATTGGGACGTGCACCAATGCGCGGTATGAAGATCTGGCTATGGCGGCCAGCATCCTTAAAGGCAGACAGGTGCATCCATTTACCCGTGTGCTGGTCACCCCGGCGAGTCAGACGGTATACGAGAAGGCACTGGCGAATGGGCTCATCGAGGTATTTCTTCAGGCGGGTTGCACAGTCAATGCGCCGGGATGTGGGGCGTGCATTGGGCGGCATGGAGGAATCCTTGCACCAGGGGAACGAGCGTTTACCACGATGAACCGTAATTTTATCGGCCGTATGGGGAGCCCCGAAGCGGAAATCTATCTTGGAAGCCCTGCGGCAGCAGCGGCAACGGCGATTGAGGGAAAGATTGCCGATCCTCGTAAATACATGGGTTGAAAGTGAGGTGGAAGATGGGTAGAGCCTGGAAATTCGGTGATAACCTCAATACCGATGAAATTATGCCGGCCCGGTACAATATCACCATTGATGAGAAAGAGCTGGCCAGTAAAGTGTTTTGCGAGGTGAGGCCCGACTATGCCCCCAATGTTCGGGCAGGTGATGTCATTATAGGTGGATGGAATTTTGGGTGCGGTTCTTCCAGAGAACATGCGCCGGTGGCCATCCGAGGCTCAGGAGCGGCCTGTGTGATCGCCCCTTCCTTTGCGCGGATATTTTTCCGAAATGCGATCAATATAGGATTGCCCATTCTGGAATGCCCGGAAGCGGTAGAAGGGATTGAGGATGGGGACGAAGTGGAAGTAAACCTGGAAGAAGGGCTGATCTTCAACCGGTCGAAGGGAACCCGCTTTCAGGCAAGACCATTGCCCGCGTTTGTATTGAAGATTGTACAGGCGGGTGGGTTGGTGAAGTTCCTGCGAGAACACGACATTGAGGAGCTGACCGAATGAGTGAATATCGTATCTGTCTCCTACCGGGAGATGGCATTGGCCCGGAGGTGATTGCTGCGGCACAGATGGTTCTGCAGGTCCTTCCTGTGAACTGGCATTGGGTGGAAGGGGATATTGGCTGGGGGGCTTATCAACGGCTGGGAACCCCTTTACCCGATGAAACACTGGAGAAGATTCGCTCCTGTGATGCCACACTATTCGGAGCCGTAACCACTCCCCCTGATGTCGCCAATTACCGATCCCCTGTGTTGAGATTACGCCAGGAATTGAACCTTTACGCCAATCTACGGCCTTGCCGATCCATTCCTCATCCAATCTCTCGACCGGGGATTAATCTGGTCATCGTACGGGAAAATACTGAAGATCTGTATGTGGGGCGAGAACGGGTGGAAGGGGAAGGTACGCGGGCTGTGGGGGAGATGGTGATCACGCGTGAGGCATCTGAACGCATTGGGCGGGTAGCTTTTGAACTGGCGATCCGGCGGGGGTTTACAAAGGTGACCGTGGTTCACAAGGCAAATGTATTACGCGAAACGAGCGGGTTGTTCCGGCGCAGCGTACTGCGTGTAGCAGATGAATACCCGCGAGTTCAATGTAATGAGATGCTGGTGGATACCTGTGCCATGGAGTTGATCCGGGCGCCGGAGCAATTTCAGGTGATTGTGACCACTAATCTTTTCGGGGATATTTTATCGGACGAAGCCTCCATGCTCGTTGGAGGGTTGGGGCTTGCGGCGTCTGGGAATATCGGCGATCGGATGGGTGTATTTGAGCCTGTTCATGGCAGTGCTCCTGGCCTGGCAGGCAAAGATCGCGCTAACCCGCTGGCCGCAATTCTCAGCGCAGCGATGCTTTTAGATTATCTGGGCGAGAAGACCCTGGCAGAACAGGTGGAACAGGCTGTCTGGCGTGTGATTGAGCTGGGCCAGGTAACAGAAGATCTCGGCGGAAAGCTGGGTACAAGGGCCGCGGCTTTGGCGGTCATTGGTCAGGTGAGAAAATAACAGGAGGTGTATGGTGCGGGTTGGTTTCCTGTATACACGGATGCGTGTGGAAGAGAAGCTTCTGCTTGAAGAACTGGAAAAGCGCACCGGGGTGGAGGTGGTGCCGATCAGTGATGGGGATATGTATTTCGATATCCGCCGCTTGCCGGTTGAGATCGATGTGCTTTTCGAACGGTCGGTGTCTTATTCCCGCGGGCTCTATATTTCACGTATTTTTTCAGCACACGGTGTGCCAGTGGTCAATCTTCCTGAAGTGGCCGAACGGTGTGGGGATAAATACCTCACCAGTCAACTGCTGGTGAAGGCGGGCATTCCAACCCCGCGGGTGATGATGGCTTTTACAGAGGAATCGGCCCTGGCGGCATGTGATTCACTGGGCTATCCCTGCGTGCTAAAGCCGGTCGTGGGCTCGTGGGGGCGGTTGCTTGCCAAAGCAGATGACCGGGTAACGGCTGAGGCGTTTATTGAACACAAAGCCACGCTGGGGGGGGTCAATCATCAAATTTTCTACATTCAGGAATATGTACAAAAACCCGGCAGAGATATCCGCGCTTTTGTCATCGGGGAAGAACCCATTGCCGCTATTTATCGCAGCTCGGAGAACTGGATTACCAATACGGCGCGGGGTGGAAAGGCCAGTAATTGTCCTCTCACTGAGGAAATTTCAGATCTTTGCCGGAAGACCGCCCAAACCCTGGGGGGCGGGCTGCTTGCCATTGACCTTTTTGAGACTCAGGAGGGGCTGACCGTCAATGAAGTGAATCATACGATGGAGTTTCGCAACAGCATTACCACCACCGGGGTGAATATACCCGCACGCATGGTGGATTACGTCCTCAGGGTCGGGCAGAAAGGAGCTTAATCCAAAGTCCCGGTAGCTGGAGAAGGCTTTCTGGTATACCGGCTAATGCCAAAGATGATGAAAGCTGCCAGGCATGCCAGGGCCAGCACCTGGAATAATCCTGAGGGGCCGAGAGAATCGAACATCCAACCGGCCAGTATGGCACTAGCCACACTGGCCAGGTTGGTGGTGGCCTGAAAGAACCCCTGAGCAGTGGCTTTGTGGGCGTCAGGGGCAATAGTATTGGCATAATTAACCGCACTGTTCCAGAAAAACACGTAGGAGGGGCCATTGAGGAGATTAATCCCGATTGCCCACTGAGGGGCAGGCATCAGCCCGTAAAGCCCGATGCGAGCAGTAAACCCAAGCAAAGAGATCCAGAACATTTTCTCCTGTCCCAGGCGCCGCATGATCATTCCACTGAAAAACATAAAGGGAATCTCGGCTACTGCGGCCATGGTGGCTGCAACACCGATCAGGCTGTCGCTCCCACCCATAGTTTTTATGGCAACACCGAGAAAATTGATGGATCCACTGGCGGCTGTCCAGACCAGGAAGACACACAGCGTGAAAATGATCCAGACGGGTTGGCGAACCATGGCTTTAAGGCCGCCCTTTTCATGAGTGGTCTGGGGTACCGAAAGGACTGGCAAACGGAGCACGGAAAGAGTAAAGGCGAGCATGACCACCGTATAAGCGGGGAACATCCATACCAGGCCAAATTTTTCATAAATAAAGCCTGCACTGAAGGTGGTCAGAATATAACCGAAAGATCCGCCCAACCGGTAACGTCCGTATTCTTCACGCTGATCGCCGAGAATGGTCAATGTAGTAGAGTCAATCAGGGTGAACATGGCAGAGTTTCCCAGAGCGAAAAGCCCCGCCAGTGGCAGATACTGGTAAAAGTTGGTGACCAGAGGGTAAAGGAGGGCGAGAATGCCTGTCCCAATTGCGCCTCCGGCCATGATCAAGCGTGCCTGCCCGGTTCGATCTGCCAGATATCCCCAGAGCGCAGCCCCAACCATGCCAACCAGTGCGGCTACCATGGCAATGAGGCCAATCTGGGTTCCCGTGAGGCCTTTACTGGCATAAAAAACATTGATGAATGTAAAATTAACACCGATACCGGCGTATATCAGAAAGAAAAGCAGGCGAATCGTGGCGAGGTGCCGGGCCTGATTGGATGTGGAAAGGGCACCGATGGTCATAGCTGCATTCTACTATAAACTGGTGGAACCTTGTGAATTTCAAAAAAGGAGCAGAAAAACATGATGGGTGAAAAGCAAATCGAAGATGCTTACCGGCTGGCCAGCGAACGATATGCCTTGTTGGGGGTTGATACCGAACGTGCCATTCAGAAGCTTTCCCGGGTTTCAATCAGCCTGCATTGCTGGCAGGGAGATGATGTGGGCGGGTTTGAAAGCACGGGAGAGGCTCTGGGAGGCGGGCTGGCCGCCACGGGAAATTACCCCGGAAAAGCGCGAACCCCGCAGGAATTGCGGGACGATCTGGACATGGTGTATCGGTTGTTGCCCGGAAAACACCGCCTGAATTTACATGCCATGTATGCCGAAACCGGTGGAAAGCCCGTAGACCGGGCAAAATTGCTTCCAGAGCATTTTAAAGGGTGGGTTGATTGGGCCAGGGCGAACCACCATGGGCTTGATTTTAACCCTTCGCTGTTTTCTCATCCCAAGGCGGCTGACGGATTGACACTCTCTCATCCAGACGAGGGAATCAGGCAATACTGGATTGATCATTGTATTGCCTGTCGGAAAATTGGGGCTTATTTTGGGGAATCTCTTGGAAGCCCGTGTGTGACGAATATCTGGATTCCGGATGGTTTTAAAGACAACCCGTTTGATCGAAAATCTCCGCGCGAGCGCCTGCTTGACTCTCTGGATCGGATTTTGTCCGAGAAAATCCCTTCTCATTTCAATCTGGACGCGGTGGAGGGAAAACTTTTTGGCATTGGTGCGGAAAGTTACACTACCGGTTCACATGAGTTTTACCTTGGCTATGCTGTTTCACGGCAGGTGTTGTTGACACTGGACTCCGGGCATTTTCACCCTACAGAAACCATTGCGGATAAGCTTTCGGCAGTTTTGCTCTATGTTCCTGAGGTGCTGTTGCATGTAAGCCGGGGGGTGCGCTGGGATAGTGATCACGTGGTTACCTTTACGGATGATCTCCAGGCCATTTGTCAGGAAGTGGTGCGAGGGAACTTCCTTGAACGGGTGCATATTGGATTAGACTACTTCGACGCCAGCATCAACCGGGTGGCCGCCTGGGTAATTGGCGCCAGAAACACCTTGAAAGCGCTTCTGATGGCCCTGCTTGAACCCGCAGATACCCTGCGCGCCATGGAATTAAACGGCGATTTTACCGGCAGGCTGGCCCTCATGGAGGAGTTAAAAGGGCTTCCCTTCGGAGCTGTGTGGGACTATTACTGCCTTCAAGCAGGGGTTCCGGTCGGGGAGGCTTATCTGGATGTAATACGCTCCTACGAAAAGAAAATTCTGGCTGAACGCAAGTGAGGCCTGTTAGCTAACGGCTTTCAGCTCGCTGTTGCGCTTTTTGTAATTCCTCGCTGACATTTAGATCACGGTTGACCAGAGCATCGACAGTTTCAAAAAACAGGTCGATGCTCTGGCTCATGTCGGTGACTGTTTTACCGGACACGAACATGGCAGAGTTGACGGCTGTGCGGCCAACGCGAGCTATGTCTTCACCTACCAGACGAGCATAAGCCGGGGATTCAGCCAGGGCAACCCGGGCGGGCACCAATCGGTTATGGGGTTTACGGCTGATAAAGGCAATCCATTCCCAGGCTGCATCAGGGTTGGCGGAATCTTTTGAGATGGCGGCCCCTTCAAAAAAGGCGAGTGTAAATGAGGAGGAGTCACGTGGAGGTTCAATGACTCCCCAGGGGAACGACCATTCGGTTGGAAAGTAACCCTTTCCACCGCGGGCTGAAAGTGCCATCATGAACATGCCGATTTTCCCCGTGGAAATACCGCGCAGAGCAGGAGCGCCTGTGGCGCCAAAATCACTCAATGCCTGGCTGCGTGTGGGGGCTACCTCAAATTCTCTGAAGAGATCGACGTACCACTGAATAGCTTCCACGGTAAGAGGATCTGTGAAGGTGGGCTTCCCGCTGGAATCGACGAGTGTTCCACCGTGCTGATATACAAAGATCATGGCGTCGATGTACTGGGCGCTTTCGTGGGTATAGCCCCAGGTTTTTTCCTGGGGGTCACGTAAGGCCTCGGCGTAGGCGAGAAAGTCCGACCATGTCCATCCTGGCTGGGGATAGGGGACGCCATAGGTGTCAAAGAGGTTTTTATTAAAGTACATGACCCAGGGATCGATGCCGGTTGGGATGGCGATTTGCTTACCAGATAATCTGAATGCTTCCAGGGCTCCAGGATAGAAAGCGTCAGATGTAAAATCCTTTTCTTTAGAGAGATAGGCATCCAGGGGTAAGGCACTCAATCTGCTTTCATCCAGTCCGATGGTGTACATCCAGGGGAGAATCATGGCATCGGCTTCTCGCGAAGGATTATCGGTAAATGGAAGGATGTTAATGGTGATGTTGGGGTGATTATTTTTAAATTCGGGAAGGAGTGATTCGTAATAGGCCTGATCAGGTGCCGGACAGGAAAAGGTAATTGTCACCGGTTGCACGGTTGGTAAAAGAGCAGTGCACCCGGAAAGGATGAGGAAAATCATGGGTAGAAAAAGAAAGATGGGACGCTTCATGGGTTCTGGGGCTCTTTCAAAGTATTACGGCAGGCGCAACTCAGCATTTCGCTGAGCTTTTTCGAGTTCACGGTTGAGATCGAAGTCTCCATTGACCAGCGAATCGATCATGCTGATGAAAATGTCGATGCCGATATTAAAATCTTCCAGAGATTCCCGGGTGAGCAAAAGCGCTCCCTCCATTGCCTGGCGGGCAACCTCGGCGACCTCTTTACCGGCTTGCTGGTCAAAAGTCTCAGATTTAGCCAGAGAAAGACGGGCCGGAACGAGGCGTGGAGGGATTTGACGGCTCACAAAGGCAATCCAATTCCAGGCCTCGGATGGATGGAGAGAGCGTGCAGAAACCGCCGCTCCTTCGTAAAATGCCAGGGTGAACCGGGTTTCTCCTTCCGGCAGAGGTGCCATTCCCCATGCGAAACTCCACGGGTCACGGAAAAAACTGGAGCCTCCTCTCGCCGAAAAAGGGGCTACAAACAGGCCAACTTTACCCTCGCTAAAAGCAATCATCACCGGGTTTTGCCCTATACCATAATCCGCCTCGGCTCGGGCACGGGTTGGTGCGACTCCTTCTTCTTTGTATAGATCGATATACCATTTTACGGCCTGGGCATTGATTGGAGTATTGAGGGCAGGCACACCCTTTGCATCAAAAAGCCCACCACCATAAGCATATAAAAAGAGCAAGCTGTCAATGTACCCAAAGCTAACGGGTGCGTACCCGTAAACTCGTTCATTGGGGTCGCGCAGGGCGCGAGCGAGGTCGGTAAAATCTGAAAGAGTCCAGTCTGACTGGGGATTCGGGAGTTCACGGGCCTCTAAAAGGTCTTTGTTGTAATACATCACCCAGGGGTCGATCCCCAGCGGAATGGCCATTTGCGTCTCGGCTCCACTCTGAGGGTCTTTCTGGCGAAATGCTTCCAGTGCATTGGGGTAAAAGTTTTCGGCGCCAAAGTCAGTTTCCCGGGCAAGATAATCGTTGAGCGGGAGAAGCTTTAACCCGTTCAATGTAGGGTTGAGGGTGATGTACCAGGGTAAGACAAAGGCATCGACTTCATCGGATGGGTTATCGGTATAAGGTTTCAGTTCAACGCTAACATAGGGGAACTTTTCTTTAAACAGGGGAATGAGCGACTCATAATACGTCTGATCGGCGAGCGGAACCCCAAATTGAATCGAAACGGGTTCGAAGGTTGGCACAGGCGGCGCGCACGCTCCAACGAGCGCGCCGCCCAGAATGAGGGTTAAAAGGGTCGAAATAATCTTCCGCTTCAATGCCATGATGGCTCACTCAGCCCATTTTTCCAACAAACGGCGAACCGAGGCCAGCTGAATGGCAACTTCTACATATTCTTGAGAACCGGAATGATGTTCAACGCTCCAACATCCCTGATACCCTGCAGCGCGAAGCATGGACATGCTTTCATCCAGGCAGCGGTGAACAATGTCCCAGGAGATGTGAGTGTGCATCGCCCAGGGAGCCATGAGTGCATCGCCTGCGTTTCCGCGAAAATGAAGGAGAACCCCAAAACCAGGGTGGTTGACGGCCTCACAGATTTTTTTCATGTTTTCGGGCACAGCTTCAGGCCCCCAGTGGTTTTCCGGGCCCACTTTAAAGCCATGATCATAAGCCCATTGTGCATACTCACGGTAACGGGTAACAATGAGGTCAAATTGTTCACTGTTAAAGCTTTCTCCCTGCCCTCCAGCATCGATGCGAAGGGTTTTTGCTCCCAGGAACTCGGCAGCCCGTAAGTAGGCCAGGGCTTCCTGATAATGTTTTTCTCGAAGCGCGGGATCATCTTCCCAGATGTGCGGGCCGTCGACACAAAGGTTTACCAGGGTCAACTCTCTTTCCTGAAGGCCCTCTTTGACTTTTTTGAGAAAATCTTCATCCAGGGTGGAAATCATGCCATTCCAGATGTCAGCAGTATGGAGATGGTAACGGTATCGACACGATTCGAGGTATCCGAAAAGATCAATCATTCCTCGATCGAGCAGCCCATGAAAGGAATAGGAAGCCACAGACAGGTTCATTGTTCCTCCCAAAAATATTCCTGGAAAAAGGGAACTGCAGCTGGCTAAAGCTTAACCGCTGTTGAGACGGACATTGCCTCCACTTCTTCAGCGCTGACCTCACGCCCAAGCTTATCCGAAAGATAAATACCTTCGGAGATGAGCATGGTTTTCAGTGCCAATTCCGCGGTAGGTAAGAGGGGAACGCGCCCTTGAAGTACTGCGGCCCAGTGTTGAATAGCGCTATCGTAGGCGTCAGCATTCTCACGCAACGAATGCAGTCGCCAGCTGAAACCCTCCATGTCAGCGGTGGCGTTCAGGTCGAGATCGCCGATGCTCTGGAAGAATCCAAATGGGTCAAGGCGGATACCGGCCTTGGAGCCCAGCACAACCGAGCCATCCAGTTTATCGAGGTTGATTGCCCAGGCTTCGATGATGTCCATGGTGAGGCCTTCCGAAAACTTTACGAAACCCAGCCCCAGTTCTTCAACGTTGTAATGACTTTTAGCGCGGCGTTCCTCGTCCATATCCATTTCCTGGTAAATTTTGCCAGAAATGCGCTCTACTTGAGGGTTCCCAAGCAGCCAGAGCATCATGGCAATATGATAAACCCCCATATCATACAGGGCACCACCGGAGCAAATTTCCTTTTGAACGAACTGGGCTGTTCCGTATCCATCCACGTAGGGGCGGCCCCGGCGCCTAAAACCAGTGGAACGGGCATGGTAGATGTGGCCAAGCAGACCCTGATCAATGAGGGCCTTTGCTGCTTTGGTTTCGTTGGCGAAGAGCGTATTTAACTGGATCGAAAGCATTTTACCGGTTTCCCGGGCTGTTTTATACATCGTCAGAGCGTCTATGTATGCACCGGCCATGGGTTTTTCACAGTAAACATGCTTCCCGGCCTGCAAAGCGGCCACAGTAACGGGCATGTGAAGGTTATTGTGCAGGCAAACATCGACAGCTTCGATATCATCCCGCTTGAGAAGGTCATGAAAATCGGTGTAGATATTGGGAATGCCGAACTGGTCAGCTACTCGCCTGGCTTCAGCCTCATTGATATCAGCAATTGCGACAATTTCTACCCCCCCCTTGCATTTTTGAGTGTAATTGTTCAGATGAGATTTACCGATCTGGCCAACGCCAATCACACCGACACGCACTGTTCTGGTCATAATGGCTTCCTCCCAATAGTAGTTTAAAAATTAGTTAAATGGCTCCATGCCGTTATATACACACTTTCTGAAAAAATCAAGCGATTTACAGGGGGGTTCCGGGGCCATCCATCGGGTCTCCCGGGGTGGTAAAGTCAGATTTGGAGAGGTCTATAGAGCATGATATACTTGGCGGCGGGGTTGTGGAAACAAGATTTAAGGCAGGGACTGGATTCGTGCGTCGTCTCGCTGCAATTTTCAATGCCGGGTTAGGGTTCATTTTCCTTGTTGTGGCCAATTGGGCGGTTGAGCTGGGCATTGACAATGACCCTGGATGGGGAAAAGGGCGATATGCCTTGCTTGGCATGGGGTTGGTTTGCCTGACCATTGGGGCGATGGTGTGGTTCTGGCCCATTTTTCGGCCATGGTTCGTCAAGGGGGATCAATGGGCGATACAGTGGTATGAGCGTCTGAAAAAGAGCTGGTTATATCGAGTAATCATTGGGTTGCAACGGAAAATCGAACGAATCTCGTGGTTTGCCACCAGAGAGAAACGTACCCGATGGGCGCTCGGTGTGACTCTGATGGGGGTTTTAGCTGTGTTCTGGTGGTACACTACCGCAGGAACTTTCCTGAAGTGGTATCCTTATTACCATACCTATTATGACCGCCTGGCTGAGGCGTTTCTGAATGGGCAAATCCATCTTCTGGAAAAACCCGACCCAAGCTTGCTGGCGCTTTCGAATCCATATCCGTATGAAAATCGGGCGGGTGCAAAGTATCTCTGGGATGTTTCTTTCTACAATGGAAAATTTTACCTGTACTGGGGGCCAACTCCTGCCCTCCTGCTGGCAGGTTTAAAACTTGTGGTGCACCGGGTGATTGAAGACCAGGTTCTGGTCGTGGGGTTTCTGCTGGGAGCGGCGGGGTTGCTGGTGGGGTTGGGGTATTCTCTCTGGAGACGGTTTGGTCATCATGGTCCTTCATGGCTGCCCGTATTCCTTTTCCCAGCGCTAGGGCTGAACCTTTACCTGCTCTGGCCAACGGGGCGGCCCGGCGTTTATGAGGCGGCAATCCTGGGAGGACAATTCTTTCTTTTACTTTCTATGGCCAGCCTTCTCAAGGCGGTGACTACTCATACCCCATCCTATGGTTGGTACGGGGTGGCCGGGGTGAGTCTTGCTTTGGCAATGGGTTCAAGGATGCCCCTGGTGTTGTCGGTGGGCTGGTTAACTCTGATGGTAGTATGGCGAAGCTGGTCTATGGTTCAGCGGGAACCTGGCATTGCATTCAGGCAGGTAGGAGCATTCCTGTTCCCGATTCTCCTTGGGGGAGGCCTCCTTCTATGGTACAACGCCGCCCGGTTTGGGAACCTTTTTGAGACGGGCTTGAGTTATCAATTGAGTATCCCGGAGTATCCTCCGGAGAGGTCGTGGCTGTTTTCAGCGAAGTATATTGTTCCGAACTCTTTCCAGTATTTTTTCCGTGAGCCGTCGTTTCAAGCAGTTTTTCCGTTTGTCCGCTTCCCGTTCATTAAGGAAAGCAGCTGGCCCTGGTTCATTCGGTTGCCCGATCATTATCTATATCATGAACCCCAGGGAGGTATATTGCTGGTTTTCCCGCTCCTTCTGGTCATTCCCGTTGGCTTTGTTTATACCATGATGGGGTGGGTCGAGAGCTGGCGGCGTTCCGGTTTCTGGCAGGCATGCAGATCCTGGGGGATGCAACCCGATAAATGGATGGTTGTGTCTTTGCTGGGGGCGGGTTTTCTTCAGATGAGCCTCATCCTCTTCTATTTTTTCTCAGCGATGCGTTTTCAACTGGAATATGTACCCATTTTTTCCCTTGCGGCGGTTCTCCTTATCCGCAACCTGGACAATAGATTGGAAGGGCATCGCTGGTATCGTCTTTTCTTCCGCGGATTGGTGACCGGCCTGGCTCTGTATAGTATAGGAGTAGGGTTAATGGGAGGTTTTGGAGCTGGCGAAGAAAGGTTTGAGCTTAACAATCCAGCTCTTTTTAGTCAGCTTCGCGATGGATTCCACTGGTTGTTGGGTCGGTAAAGATGGCTCTTCGAAAGATCCTGGGTGAGTTTTTCCAACCTCCGCGCCTGGCTGTTTTTCTTTTTTTCGCCGCCTTTTTTCTGGTCGGTCAGCAGGTGTACGATGATTATGGCATTGCCTGGGATGAGCCCACCCAACTGGAGATCGGAAAAGCTAATTATCGTTATCTGGTTAAGGGAGACCCCTCGCTGCTCGAGATGAGGGATCGGTACTACGGTCCGCTCTTTGAACTATTTTTGGTTCGAGTTATGGTGCAGGTGCCTTCAAGGGAGATGTACCTGAGCCGGCACTGGTGGAATTTTATAGCCTTTTTTGCGGGGGTGGTCGGGTTTGCCATATTGCTCGAAAGAATTTACCCGCGCCGCTGGTTTGTGTTGTTGGGGTGCTTGTTTCTGGTTTTAACGCCGCGGATTTTCGCGGATGCTTTTTATAACAGCAAGGATATTCCGTTTTTATCTGCAACTATCTGGGGGATGCTGGCTTTGATTCTGTACCTGCAGAAGCCGGGTCTCTTGCGGGTGGGGTTTTTATCGCTGGCTTCAGCCATCATGGTCGGAATTCGATTGCCGGGGATTTTTTTAACCGGGGTGGTTCTGGTACTGATAGGGAGAGAAATGATGGCCCATCGGTTATCCTTCCTGAGCGGGGTGCGGGATGGGCTGGTTTATCTCATTCTATCAGCGGGCTTTACTTTCGCTTTTTATCCGGTTCTCTGGCATGATCCCCTGGGCGAACTGGGCCGGACGTTTGAAACAATGGCGAGATTTCCGCAATACTTGCCGGTGTTTTATCTGGGTCAATTCCTCTCTCCCCAAAGCTTGCCCTGGCATTATCTGCCTGTATGGATGGCAATTACTATACCCATCGCTTATCTTTTCCTGGCAATGATCGGGGGAGGTGTTACCCTGTGGAAGTGGGTGCATCACCCGAGAAGTGTATGCTATGAAGCCAGTACGCCCTGGGTGTTGGCCGCTTTATGGTTGTTTTCCCCCTGGATAGCAGTGCTTTTACTTCATTCTGCACTTTATGATGGGTGGCGCCAGATGTTTTTTCTCTATCCGGCGGTCATCCTTTTCTCGGTGCGAGGATGGGAACATCTCCATAAAATGATTGTCAGGATTAACTTCTCCCTCATCTTCCAGAAAGTTTTAATCGGAGGCCTTCTGGGGGTAGTCTTCGTACCGGTTACAGTATGGATGGTGGCCTTCCACCCCTATCAGAATGTGTATTTCAACCGTCTGGCCGGGCGTGACATGCAAACTGTGAAAATGCGCTTCGACCTGGATTACTGGGGGTTGGCCTACCGTGAGGGGTTGGAATCACTTTTGAGACTGGATGCGCGCGGGCGAATCAAAGTGTTTGCAGATACTCCCGCCGGGGTTCGAAATGCTGCCATACTGGCTACCTCGGAGGAACACCGACTGGATTTTGTGGATGACCCTGGCGAAGCAGATTATTTTATCGGAAATTACCGCTGGCATCCTGCTGACTATCCATATTCTGATGAGGTCGTCTCCATCTGGGTGGGGAATGCGAAAATTCTTTCAGTTTTCAGGCTGACCCCGATTCATTGATGGATGGTTTTGATAAGCCGAGCCAGTTGCTGGCGGAAAACCGTCAGGATGGTGATCATCTCTGCTGCAAGGATAACGAGTGTGAAGGCAACGGCAAGCACAAGCACCTGATTTTCTGCAATCACTGGCAGGATGGGGGGCATGGGGACGCCTTTCTCGCCGGTATATCGGAAGAATGGCACAAAAAGGCGGGAAATATTGATGCCGATCCATGCGCCGGCTGCCGCCCCGAAAATGGATAAAAAGGTATATTCGGTAATTACTTGCTGGATAATCTGCTGGCGGAGCAAGCCCAGGGCGTTAAGCACTGCAAACCGGTACACCCTTTCGCGCAATGAGGCGTAGCTGTAAACAAGCAGTCCCATAACCGCCATGACTGCAGTGGCGAGAAAGCCGGTGGTAAGTGTGCCAAAAACCCCGATCCGCTCGAGCTTCTCTTTTTCAGCGGCGATCATGGCTGCTCGATCATACTCTCGCAGGGTGTGGATTTTCAATGTATCCAGCATCTCTTTCATAACACCTTTTCCCTGAGTTCCGGGGGTTAGACTGAGCCAGATGCGGTGCATTGGGATATATCCCAACAAATCGACCAGATAGTCCATGTTGGTGACCACCGTAACGCCATCGGTTTCTTCGTAGGCGGTTGGGAAATAATCATAGACGCCCGCGATGGTGAGGTCGGTTCGGATGGAAACGGTGTAGTCGATTGATACAAGGACCGAGATTTTATCACCGACATTGAGGTGATTATTTTCCAGGAAGGTACGGGAAACCAGGGCAGCATTGGGTGCCAGTGCCAGGCGGTTCATCAATGCTCCCAGAGGCTCAGGGGCAAAATCCTTTCGCCACCATGATACCTGAGGAAACTCAAGGCGGTCGATGGCCATCAGGCGGGTGCGTTGTTCGTATCCGCCTGGAGGGGTTACTCTACCAAGGTATTCGCCGACGCGGGTGGCTTTTCGGATACCGGGGAGTTGTTCAAAATCCCCAGGGACTGGAATCCAGTTTCCATCACTTGGGGAAAGGCTTAAATCAAGGGGCTGGGGAGTGAAGCTAAGATCAGCCCCTGCCTGATATGACATCCGGTCGACCAACCAGCGGTCGAGGCTGGCGGCCATAGAAATGGTATAAACCCCGATGGCAAGAGAGATGATTACCAGGAGCAGAGGGCGGATGTAATCCTGACTCTGGCGCCCGAGTTGACGTAGTGCGAGATGGAGCGTAACCCATGGGGTCTGACTGGCAAGGAGATCGATCAGGCGCATAATCAAACCGAAGAGGCGCATGGTGATCAGGGCGGCGACCAGAACAAAAAGCGCAGGTACCAGGATGAGGAGAGGGTCGTTGAGCAGGTCAGTCGGAGCTTTAGTGATTAACCCGGCTAACGAACCACGCTTACTCATCTGGTCATAAGCGTACCAGGTGGGAAGGATGAGCAGAAAATCCAGGTAATAGCGGTACCAGAAGGGAGTGCGCATGGGGCGTGACCATTCGCGCTCTTCGGTTATCACAGTGCTCCGCGCAGCTTGCAGGGTGGGGATGAGTCGAGAAAGCAGGATAAAGCCGAAGGCCAGAAAGACGAGGCCAAAATTAATTCCGTACAGGGTTACCGTAAGCGGGGGGCGAATGGTGAAGGAAAGAAAGCTGGTGGTATAGCTCATTAAGCGGGCCATGAGCATTCCGAAACCCACCCCAAGTGGAAAACCGATTATAAAAAGAAGCAGCTGTTCCAGCAGGGTGAGGTTCAATAAACCCAGTGGGTTCATACCACGGCTGGCCAGTATCGCTGTTTCACGGCGCTGCCATTGAGCCATGATGGTAGCCGTGATCATCAGGAAGTAAAGCAGAATACCAAAAGCAGGCAAATTATAGGCCAGCAGAATGACGGTGAGGGTTGCGCTTCGGGTGACAAAGGTCTTAAGGGCATCGAGCGGAGGAGAATTGAGGCGAGCGCCTGGAAGGTAGCGGTTAATTTCTTTCAGGGCGTTGCTGAAACCAGCAATGTATTGAGAAGCATTCCTGGGGATGACTCTGGACTCGTCCAGAATGATATACCAGCTCGCTTCCCTGGAGCCGGACGGGATCATGGGTTGGACATAACGGATATAATCTTCGCGGCGAACAAGGAAAGCATCTTTAAGGGTAACATCTGGATCGGAGAACCAGAAATCAGAGGCGGGGTCAGCGGCTTTCCAGATGCCCGCCACGCGCAGTGGCGTTGGCTGCTCTGATAACGTTACACTGACGGAAAGCTCATCGCCGGGTTGCAGGTTCATCTCCTGGGCGAGTTTATCATGTACCCAGACGTTTAAAACGTCCGGACTGCCTGAGGAATCGTTCATGGGGTCGCCAGCGATGATCGAAAGGTGAGGGGAAATGCCTTTGATGTACACTACCCGTGCATTCCCGATCATTTCAGAACCGCTGTACAGTTGAGAACCGGGACGTGGTCGTAACATCATCCCGCCACTGGAGAGAAGTAGCCCAACCTGCCTGGCAGGTAACCCCACCTGGGCAGTCAGGATGTTTTCAACCTGGGCCGCCAGCCGCTCTGCCTGATCCATGGGAACCGGAAGCCGGCTGGAAGGGAATACATATACTGAGGTAGAAAATGGGGGGCGCCCGGTTACACTGGTCAGGGCGTCCAGTTCCTGGAAAAGAATGGCACGATCAACGGCTTCAGAAAAGAAAGAAGCACTGGTAACCAGACCAACTGCCAGGATCACACCAAACAGGGCTAAAATGGTCAGCCCACTGTGGTAAAGTCGGCGTTGCAGAATCAGGTTTAACAGGCCGGGCAACCTGGAGATTAGAGCTGGCATTTCGATGTGAGCGTGATGGATGGTTTTCGGGTTAGAAGACATTCAGAGGAATTCCTCAAAGGGACAGTGATACCCGGTCAATTCTAACAGGATTGTTTTAGTAAGATGTAAGTTAATCGGGGAATCCTCTGGCGACCAACGCATGAGAGGCCGCCTGGATCGTTTGCAGTTTATAATCGCGGCTCCACCGATTGACAGTAATCAGGTCAAAAACGCGGGCCTGAATGTGTTGTGCCCAGCGTTCCAGACTCAGCAGACAGGTTACGGTTCCGTTGCCGCTTCCCCCGGCAGCCGCAATTAACAGGATGGGTTTCCCCGCCATACGGCTTTCTTTACCGAGTGTAGCTTCGCACCGTCGAAGCCGGTCAGTAAATGCCTTAGCCGATTCGCTCATCTCTCCCCAGTAGACAGGGGTAACCAGAACCAAAGCATCGGCCTGAAGGGTTTGCTGATGGAGTGCCTGGAAGCCGTCTTCTACCTGGCAGGTGTGAAGCGTACGGCAGGTACCCCAGCCATCGTTACACGCCTGGCAAAGGCCGATGTTCATTTGGTTAAGCACGAGAATTTGGGCTTCGTGGCCGGCGTGAGAAATCCCATCCTGTGAAGCAGTTGCGCAGGCAGCGGTCAGACCATCGGTGTTGGGACTGGAATGAACAATGATGACCTTCATACCTTCACCTCCTGTACCGGGGGTATTGTACTCCAACCTGGAGGCTTATTGGAAGGAAAGGCTGGTTGATTTAAAAAACGAACAGGCCCCGCCTGTGTTTCTCGGAACTTGCTATATAATGTTGAGAGGAAGGATGCTGGAGCTTTTCCTTCCCATCTTATTTTGACTCAAGATGGAGTAGTAGCCATGGACAAGAAGCAAACCCTTGAAAAGTTGAAAGCACTGGGGCTGGTCGCGGTTATCCGGGGGCCTTCACCAGAACTTACTTTGAAAATGGTAGATGCGCTGGTAGCCGGAGGGGTTCTGGGAATTGAGATTACCTACTCCACCCCAAATGCAGCTGAAGTTGTGCGGCAATTGAACGTGACGTTTGGCGATAAGATCGTCCTTGGAATGGGAACATTAACCAGGCCAGAGCAGGTAGAAGAAGCTCTGGGCGCGGGAGCGAAGTTCCTGGTTAGCCCGATGGGTGAACCAGCATTGTGTAAAGCCATGGTTGAGTCTGGCGTTCCAACCATGATCGGTGCTCTTACGCCCACTGAAATTTTTGCGGCGTATCAAATGGGCTCGGATGTGGTTAAGCTATTCCCGGGTTCGCTCACTGGCCCGGCGTACGTTAAGGCCCTCAAAGGACCGTTTCCGTATATCCCTATCATGCCCACAGGCGGGGTAAGCGCCGCCAACGTAGGTGAATGGTTCGCCGCGGGCGTTTTTGGGGTGGGGGCGGGGAGCGAGCTTTGTCCCCCGAACCTGGCCAAAGAGGGGCGGTTTACTGAAATTACCCAAAAGGCGGCGGAGTTTGTCCGGGCTGTGCAAGGTGCCAGAGAACAGGTTAAAGGATGAGGTATGAAAGGTAAGTTACTCTTTATTCTGGGGGGAATCTGGCACGATTTCGAAGGGTTTCGAGCGGTATTCCAACCTTTTTTTGAGAAAGAAGGCTGGCAGGTTGAAGCCACTTATGATCTGAACCGTTTGCTCCGCCTGAAGGAAGATGAAATCACAACCGTGGTCAGTTACACCTGCCTGGGCCCTCACCGGGAGGGCTACAACGATACAGGCCCCGAAAAGATGGAAGATGAACAGGTGAAAGCCCTGTCATCCTGGTTGAAGAATGGCGGTGGTCTCCTGGCGGTTCACGCGGCTACCGTTCTGGCGGATTCAAGCCCGGAGCTTGGTCAGCTGATAGGGGGTGTTTTTGTTTCTCACCCCCCGGCATTCCATTTTACTGTGTATCCTCTGGCCAAACCCCATCCCATTATTCAGGATGTAGGAGCTTTCAGTGTGCTGGATGAGTTTTATATCCAGGAAATGGTTTCGCCGGTTGACTTACACATGGTGGCCATTGACCGCGGAGTGGCGTTCCCGATGGTTTGGAGTAAAACCGAAGGAAAAGGCCGGGTGGCCTATATTGCGATGGGGCACTCGGCTGAAGTATGGCTAAACCCGGCCTACCAACGATTAATGCTTCAGGCGCTCACCTGGCTTGAGACGTAGAGGAAGCCTGGCCGGCTGCCCCGAATACCTCCAGGTAATGGATGCAGGTTTCCTCATAAGCCTCACGCAATGCTGAGAGGATGCCAAACATGGTAGCCCCAGGTTCCGCAGCCGCGCGGATCATCCGCGCGGTAGCGGCTTTATTTAACCCGGTGAAATAATTAATCTTTGAAATTCCCGCCCGAATGACTTCGCGGTACTGGTCATCGGTTAAACCGGTTCCACCGTGCATGACCAGTGGAATGGATACTTTATCGCGAACCTCGCGCACCAAATCCAGGTCGAGCCGGGGCTCGCTCTGATACTCTCCGTGGGCATTTCCAAAGGCAATGGCGAGAAAATCGACGCCGGTTTTTTCTAAGAATTCCGCCACCAGGCGCGGGTCGGTGAAGCCTTTACGAGCGCCACCAAACTGATTGTATTGATCTCCCAGCCCAACGTGGCCCAGTTCGGCTTCGATCCCGGCGCCGTAATGCCTGGCGAGTTGCACCACTTCACGGGTTTTTGCAATATTCTCTTCGAAAGGTAGCCGGGAAGCATCGATCATCACATCGGTGAAGCCAAGGTCGAGGGCGAGTTGCACCTGTTCCAGGTTTTCGCCATGGTCGAGCATGATCGAGGCAGGAACCTCTAATTGATTGACCCGTTCGCGTAAATAAGCGGCGAACGCGCGGATGTTGGCTTCTTTCAGGCAGCCGGAGTAGACCCCAAAAATACAGGGGGCCGCACTCTTTTGTAAAGCCGAAATCAAACCATCCACTGCATGGGGTTCAAACACATTGAAGGAAGGAATGGCATAGCCCATATTGCGGGCCCGAATCAGTTCAGGAACAATGGATACAAGAGGCATCTTCATTCTCCTTGGGCAGGTAATCTCGGTTTAGAAATTCCTCAACCTCAGGAAGAGACGGAATTCCACGTCTTCCTCCCAGGCTGGTACATTTGATGGCGGCGACGGCAGAGGCAAATCGGGCGATCTCGCGCAGAGGCCATCGTTTGAGAAGGCCAACCAGAAAGGCTCCGTGAAAGACATCTCCAGCGCCAGTTGTATCGACTACTTTAACTGGATAAGCCGGAGTGAAAAAGGCTTCATCGCAGGAAATGGTAAAACTTCCGCGCTCACCAAGAGTCTCCACATATATTCGCGGTCCCATCGAAAGAATACACTGGCCAGCCTGATGGAGGTCGTTGATCCCGGTAAGGGCACGAGAAAAGCCGTCTCCACTGATGAGAACATGGACAAAGGGTATCAATTCGCGAATGGAGGGCGAGACTTCGGCTTCGGTTTTTCCGGCATCCAGGACGACGAGCTTACCTTCTTCTCGCATCCAGCGGGCCGCTTGAATGGCGGCCCGGGGGTGGAAGCCATCCAGATGGAGGATCTCCGCCTGGGTGATATAAGAGCGGTCCAGTTCTTCAGGTTGCAGCGGGAAAGCCCCGGTAGAGGGGGTTCCAAAAAAGGTGCGCTCTCCGGTTTGGGAATGGACACAAACCAGGATAATTTGAGGTTCAGGCAGGGGCCGACGAAGCACATGCGAGATGTCTATACCTTCTTTCTCAAAAAGGTGCAATTTAAAATCGGCAGTGGGGTCATTCCCTGCGGTACCGTAAAATCCTGTTCGGGCGCCGAGGCGGGCGGCAGCCACCAGGGCTGTGCCGACCGGACCGCCGCCATCCAGAATTAACTCCTCGATCCGGGTATTCTTCTCCCAGGTGGGCATTTCGGTAAGCCTGACCAATACATCGATGGTGGCCATTCCGAGGCCAACAATTTGTAATGGACGAGGAGAGGAAGCGTTCATTCTATCAATACAGGTCTGATATCCAGAAACTTACAGGCGAGTAAAAGAGAATCCCTCTGGTTGCCATGGATGAGGCTGGCATGGTGGATGAACCCTTCTTCCACGAGCGTGCGGTAAAGAAGATGATGGTCTCGAACCTGTACCCATGCCCACGTGCCGGTGAGGGTTTCATCCGAAGGGATGATTTCTCCAGAAGCAATGAGCATTTTCCATTGACCATCATATTCGGCCAGGCGGCAAAGAGTCACCGGGCCCGGGCGCAGCTGGAATTGATAAAGGCCGGCCTGATCATCGCAGGGATCAGGTGGCAGGACTCCGAGCATATCCTGACGGCTTCGGAGGGCTGTTCGAGAAGGATCGGCGGCAAGGCAGGTTGGGGCGTTTCCGCAATGCCAGGCTAGAAAACGGTTGGGATGGTCTCGGTGTTGAATGGTCCAATCGATGAAATGAGGAATTGCCTGGTGAAGCGAGGCGGCGTGCTGAGTCAACATGGAAAGGGCGCCGATGACATCGGCTTCACACGCGGTTAAGAGACCATCACCGGTAAGTTTTCCGAAAATGGCGCACACAGAGATTCCATACATGCGCTGAATCGATGGCCAGCATGACATGGCCATGGCGGAAAGTCGAGCATTCTGCCAGAATTCGCGAATGGACAGTTCCAGGCGGGCGGCTTTTTGAAGCCATTCTTCAGCAACAGTAATCTGTGCGACACTCTGCCGGGTGCGCCGGGTGATCTCCGCAAGCCTTGGGTCTTCATCAAGGTATTCTTGGGCGCGATGCACCAGGTCGGCCAGGTCAAGATAAATGACGTTCTGGCCGAACTTCTGAATCATGGCTTTTTCATCATAGGCCACCGTTTCGAACCCGGAGGGCCGCAAACCGATTTGCCCGATGCGTGCATTCCTCAGAGACTTTACCACTGCCACAGCACGCAGGAAGACCTCGGCTTCATGCCGAAAGGCAGGTTCATCAGCCAGAAGGATCCCGGCGAAATGGAAGGGAAGCTTACGACGGTATAAACCTGCGGCAATCGAAAGCGTTCCGCAGTAAGAGTCGGAGACACGTGCAAGGCTGGGGCCTTCAGGAACGGGAGGCTCTTTGGTGGCATATAACATCACAGGCACCTTCAATAACTCGGCAATCTTCGATGCGCTGCGTTCATCACCAAAATTGAGTGCTCCGATAACGATGCCATCTACTTTCTCACGGGCAAAGTATGCTGCAACCGCTTCGGCATGATCAAGATTACATACAACGCCATCAGGAACATAACCGCCCTCGGGAACAATGGCTGATGGATCTTCGGGGTGTGGGCGGGGGTAAACCAGTTCGAGGCCGTCGATCTGTTGGAGGAACCGAATACCATCCTCACGCATTCGGGCACACCAGTCTGAAACTGGCCCCCAGCCCCCGCGGAGGGTAGGAACGAAACCGATTTTGACTCTCGTCGGGGCCATGAGAACCTCCCTGTGGATTACATGCAGATTTGACCGTGTTCGATCAGCCAGCGTACCGATTCTTCGACAGCATCCAGAGATGAATAACGGGGCTGATAATCCAGTAATTTGCGGGCTTTTTCGATTGAGCAATTGGAACTGTGACGAATGTGGGCCAGTGCACTCTCGTGGAATTCTTCTGGAATGGTTTTCAGCCACTCTTCCAGCGAGGCGAAGCGGAGATTGGGTTGAATCTGGAAACGCGCTGCCAGCGACTCAGCAAACCCACGCAGGGTCAGAGCGGCAGGAGAGACCACAAAGAAGCTTTCGCCCACAGCATTTCGCCAGTGAGATATGGTTTTTTCAAATGCCTGAGCCACATCATCCGCATGGACATGATGAAGTGTCTCCATGCCGAGATGAGGCAGTACCACCTCTTCACCGCGCAACAGACGGCCAATAGCCGCAGGGTCGTGGCAGGCGGTTGGCCCAACAGGCACCCAGCCAGGCCCAACGATGTGGCCAGGATGGAGGATGCTGGCGGGGAAGCCGTGAATTCGGGCCTGCTCCAACAGTAATGCTTCGATCTGGTTTTTCCTGGAACCGTATTCGGTAAGGGGGTTGCGAGGGTGGTCTTCAGTGGCAGGAACTTCACTCCCATATCCGCGCACCCAGACCGTTCCGCAGTGAACCAGTAACTGGATGTGACCCCGAAGAGAGTCAACCAGGTGACGCGCACTTTCAGGTGTAAAGCAAAGCAGATCCATGACCACATCAGGTTTCAGTGAGCGGATAGTTGGGCCAAAGCTTCCATCCGCTTCGGTGGCAGTGCGATCGAGTGTCACCTTCCGGACATCGTGCCAGGCTTCGTGAAGCTGGTATGGCTGACTCTGCCCGCGTGTAATCACGATGACCTCATGGCCGCTTCTGACCAGGCGCGGTACCAGGTATGTACCGATATGCCCTGTTCCTCCAATAATAACAATGCGCATTTTGCACCTCCAGATTATCGGAGAGGATAAAATGAGATCGATTCCAAATTTACAGGTCAAGTGGCTACTAAAAAAGTTGAACGTTCTCAGAATGATGTTAGCATGAATTTTTAGAACGAGCCTCGTGAAGGAAGGGTTAAAAAACCCCTGAAGCAAATCGCTTCAGGGGTAAGGGGTTCTGTCAGGAAAGGGGGGTTATCGAGAGACCCGCCCTGATGTATCACCAGCCAGGATAGCTTCAACCTCCGACTTGCTCACCAGGTTGAAATCGCCGATGATGCTGTGTTTGAGGCAAGAAGCCGCCACAGCAAAACGAAGAGCATAAGCAGGATCGGAGGATTTCTCGCGTAATGCGTAGATTAACCCACCTGCAAAGGCATCTCCTCCACCCACGCGATCAATGATGGGAAGTATGTCAAACGTGGGGGCGGTAAAGAATCCCCCATTGCGCTGCCAGAGGACGCCTGACCAGGTGTTGTGGCTGGCTGAACGCGATCCACGCAGGGTGATGGCGATGGTTTTCAGGTTGGGGAAGCGTTCGGCGAGCTTCTCTGCCACATACTGGTAAGATTCAGCAGACACTTTCCCTGCCTGAACATCTACTTCCGGGGCTTTGATGCCGAAAACTTTCTCGGCGTCTTCTTCGTTCCCGATGGCGATGTCGCAATTCTCCACCAGTTCTGGCATGACTTCGCTGGCGGTTTTACCCCACTTCCAGAGGTTCTTTCGATAATTTAAGTCGCAAGAAATCGTGATCCCCTGGGCCTTGGCGGCCTTTACCGCCTCAAGGCAGGTTTCTGCGGCCCCCTGAGATACAGCCGGGGTGATACCGGTAAAGTGGAACCAGTCAACATCAGTAAACACCGAGCCCCAGTTGATCATTCCAGGCTTGATAGTGGCAAAGCTTGAATTGGCGCGATCGTAAATCACTTTTGAACCACGTTGTGCCGCTCCGGCCTCAATGAAGTAAATCCCAAGCCGGTCACCACCGCGAATGATATGCGAACAATCGACATTGAATTGGCGCAGATAAGCCAGACAGGCTTCACCAATATCATGAGCGGGCAAGCGGGTGACAAACCGGGCGCGGGCGCCAAAATTCGCCAGGGTAACTGCAACGTTGGCTTCGCCGCCTCCGTAAATCACATCCAGAGAGCGCGCCTGAATAAAGCGTTGGAAAGAGGGCGGCTGAAGCCGCAACATAATTTCACCAAAGGTTACGACTGTAGTGGTCATGAATACCCTCCCGTTTTTGAGATGAGTTGATTTTAACCGAACCTGGAAATTCTTTTAGCCAATACGTAATACTTTTGCACCGGGAACGCCTCCCTGTTTCATTTCTTGCAGGGCGTGGTTGGCATCAGCCAGGGAGAATTCTCGAATTTCTGGCACAATGGAGGCTTCTGCCGCCAGTTTGAGAAACTCGCGCACATCGGTGCGGGTTACATTGGCCACGCTTTTTATTTCTTTTTCCATCCAGAGGTGGCAAGCATAATCCAGGTCAAGTAAAGCTGAGCGATCAGTATTTTCTTTACGAATCGCGTTGATGACCAGCCGCCCTCCTGGCTTGAGATGAGGAAGAACGGATACAACGGGTTTCCAAACGGGGGTGGTATCGATGATGCTGTCCACTGGTTCGGGTGGAAGATCTGAAAAACCGCCAGCCCAGACCGCCCCCAGGGAGCGGGCAAATTCCTGTTCAGCAGGATTGCGGGCGAATACGATGACACGTACATCGGGCCACCGATAACGAACCAGCTTGAGTACCAGATGGGCTGAAGCGCCAAAACCTGCCAGTCCAAGTACCTTTCCAGAGGAAACCTCAGCCAGTCGGAGAGAACGGTAGCCAATGGCACCTGCACACAGCATGGGAGCGGCGGCGGAATCGCTCAGGTTCTCAGGAATGGTATGAATAAAGGCTTCACGGGCAATCATGGTTTCAGCATACCCTCCATGAGCATCGCGCCCCGTTGCCCGGAATTGTGGACAAAGGTTTTCCCTTCCTGACAGGCAATAGATACACTCTCCACAGGAGTCAAAAATCCAGGCCACTCCCACCCGGGTTCCGATGGGGGTATGAGCCTCAGACCCACGATCGATTACCGTGCCTACCACTTGATGCCCGGGTACGATGGGTAAAAAGGCTGGCGGGGTGCGGCCTTCGATCTCATCCAGTTCTGTATGACAAACCCCGCATACGGATACTTTGATCAACACCTCATCCGGTTTCAGCGGAGGAAGAGGCAGGTCCTGTAAGGAAAGGGGGGAGGGGTTTGTGCTCAGGTCGCCGATTTCAGTCAAAACCATGGCTTTCATACGCGTCTCTCCCGGTAAGATGAAGATGATCTTTCAAAAAAGCCCTGAGGGGGCGATCTTCCTCAGAGCTTTGCATGCGGAGCGGAGGAGTAGAATCTAATAGCTCACGGCAAATTTCATCATCACTTCTTCGATTTTCGCGCCGACGACTTTGATCTGATCCAGATGGTTGGTGCCAAGCCCGAGGCTGGCAGCAAGGTTGAGGTGGTTTTCACCGTTCACAAAGGGTTCATTGGGGTATTCTGCGGTGGGGTCAAACCCCATTGCGGCTGTTGCCACTGCGTCGGTAGCCACCGGATCCTTACCGGCAAACAGGAGACCCGGTTGAATGGGGGTCATGGCGGTGATCCAGGGGCCTTCTCCTCCTTCAACGGTCATGATGCCGTCGATGATCCCCAGGTTGACCGGGCGGGCGCGGTTAAGGTCCATGACCACTCGCGGCAGGCGTTTGCGCATTTCGGCAGGCTTACCGTGAAAAGCAGAACGGTAATTATCTGTGGTGTTCAGCCGGTAAGAGCGGAAGGGCACCAGGCCAACCAGGTTTTTCATGGTGTGGGTTACCCCCAGAGAGTTATGGCATTTCATCTTAGAAATGGAGACAAAGGCATCCACTTCGTTCAGAATGGGGTTGAAGAGAAACTTTTCGTAGATGAAAGGATTACTTCCGGGAGATGTTTCGGTGAAATCCGGATACGGTTCAGGATAATTCAAGTCTACGAGGGTGGCACCAACCTGCTTGGCCATCTCGGTGTAACCATAAGCCGGCCAGGACTCTTTTTCATAAACCGCTTCGACAATAAAAATATCTTTGGCTCCCGCATCACGAAGAAGTTCGACCATGGCCTTGACCACCTCGGGGTGCGTCAGATAGGTTTCTATTTCGGTGGTTCCTGGAAGTGGTTTGGAGCTTAACCCACCCGTCAGGTTTGTCTTAATGGCCACGCGATTCCCGTGAGCCAGGACATCGGCAATACCACCGATGCTATCCAGCATTTTTTCCAGTTGATTCCGTACCAGTTTTGGTTCGTAAGTTTTGGCTTTTCCAATTGCCACGATAGGAGATTGGTTTCCCTGCGGTTGCGAGCCTGGCTGGCATCCTGCCAGTGCAAGCCCTGCGGCGGCTAACCCAAGGCTCTGCAAGAACTCACGCCGGGTAAGAGTGTGGTATTTTCTCCTGTAATTCATCCATACCTCCAGTGGCAAAGAAAACTTTTGGAAAATTGTAGCACGAATTAGAGGGGGGATGAAGTGACAAATATACCCTATCTGACGGGTTTGTCTGTATAATTGCGTTCATTGAAAGTTAGCGATTTTTGTATGTATTCCCATTTTCTTACTGAATTGATGTTCGCCCCATGCAAACTGTAAAACGCCCAACGATCGCTTTTTTTGGCAGTTCTCTGGGTGGGCCTTATAGCCAGGAGAAATGGAACCTCTGGCGGGGGGTTATGGAAGGGGTAAAAACCCTGGGCCTGCGCCTGCTTTATGTGGCTGGAGATGATTTTTCAGCATCTCCTCAGGCAGCGTTGTATGAACGGATCGGGAAAAATAACGTGGCCGGGATCATTGCCTGGCATTCCTTCTTAAACTTTAATGCTACGGAAGATGAAGTTTATCAATATCTTGAAAAATTCTCCCCATTGCCGGTGGTTTTAATTGAACAACGATTGCCGGGTGTCTCAGCGGTTCTGGTGGATAACTTACAGGGGATGCGAGACCTGGTCCAACACCTGGTTGTGCGTCACGGACATAGCCGGATAGCCTTTGTTTCTCTACCAGAAAATCCGGTCATGTCAGTCAGACGTGCGGCGTTTGAGCAGGTGATGCAGGAATACGGTTATTTCGATCCGTCTCTGGTGGGTACGCTCGAACAACTTGACCGTCGGGGGATGATCCCCGGGATAGACTACACTGCTGTAGTGGCCCATTCTGATTTTAATGCCATCGAGATTGTCGAGGCATTACGAAGGCGGGGAATCCGGATTGCGGAAGATGTAGCCGTGGTTGGTTTCAACGATGGGCATGAGGCACGCAGTGCCATGCCGGCGCTTACAACGATGCGCTTACCCTTCCGCAGAATGGGGCGTACTGCGGTGGAGTTGCTCTACGACCAGCTTTTAGGGCGCCCGGGGGGGAACATTGTTACTCTACCCATGCAACTGGTTCTGCGCAGTTCCTGCGGCTGTCTTGAACCCCTGGCGGAGTCGGCGATGGTCGATTCGTTTACAGTATCCCGGCAATCGCTGGAAGAACTATTTTTAGATGGTTACGAGGATTTACTGGCTCAAATGGCCAGAAGTATGGGAACTCCCCTCGAAAACCATGCTATGGAATGGGCGGAACGACTTTTTCATATTCTCACGGATGAATTGCGACCCTGTGAACAGGGTGGTGCCTATGTTCAAGAACGCTCGCGGTTGTTCCTGAACAGCCTGCAGTCTCTTTTACAGCAGGCCATTGACGAAGGAGTCAATATTAACCGTTGGAACGAAGCCATTTCGATCCTGCGTCGGTATGTATTACCGCATCTTAACCCTGAACAGCGTTTTTGCTTTGAGGATCGAACCCAACAGGCTCGCATACTGGTTGGAACGCTGGCTATTCGCGCGGAGGTCCACCGAAACTGGCATTCGACGCGGAGCGTCAACCTGGTGCGCGAGATGGTTGCTCATTTATTGGTGGCCATGAACGAGGAAGACTTTCTTTCCGCCCTGGAAGCAGGGTTGGTGAAACTAAACTTTGAGAGCCTGTTCCTTGTGCTTTATGAAAATCAACCGGAAGAAAAGGAAAAAGGGCGACTTTTCTTTGGATACCGAAAAGGGGGACGAGTTAAAGTGCCGCCAGAAGAGATGGTTTTCTCTCTGGAGACGATCCTGCCACCATCCTGCATGAAAGAGATTGAGGAAGAAACGTGCTTGATCATGGAGGCTCTTCATCTGGGTGCTGAACAGCTTGGGTATCTTGTAATTGCCTCTCAACCCCCTGTTGATCCGGTATCAAGCGATCTTTTCAATGCTTTAAAGGGTGAGATTTCCAGCGCTATCCATAACTTTCAGTTACGATTGCAGTTGCATGAAGCAGTACGTGCGGCTGAAGAGGCTAACCAGTTGAAGAGCCGTTTCCTGTCGATGGTGAGCCATGAGTTACGCACTCCCATCAACTTAATTGTCGGGTTGAGTGAAATGGCCATGCGCCAGCAGTCGAGGGGAAGGCGAAAGTCACTGGCGATTCTTTCACGTTACCTCGAACAAATTTATGTCAGTGGGCAACATCTTGATCGTTTGATTCGCGATGTTCTTGACTTGGCCAGCAGTCAGGTAGGGCAGATGAATATTATTCACCAACCGGTAGACATGATTCAGGTGCTGGAAGATGTTGCCGTGATGGGGCGTCAGCTGGCAGAACAGAAGAATCTTGAGTTTATAACTGATCTGGAAAGGCCACTCCCTCAGGTTTGGGGAGATAAAACGCGTCTGCGGCAGGTGCTTCTCAACCTGTTGAGTAATGCGGTGAAATTTACTGCCCATGGGTATATTCGTCTTTCGGCTGCGCAAGAAGAGAGCCAGATTCACATAGCAGTCAGCGATACCGGGCTGGGCATTGCACCAGAAGAGCAGCGCGCCATTTTCGACGAATTCCACCAGACCAATCGGACAATGGTGCGCGGGTACGGAGGGATCGGTTTGGGGTTGGCGATTACCCGAAAGCTGGTAGAAATGCACGGGGGAAAAATTTGGGTCGAATCAGATGGACAGGAAGGGAGCGGATCCACCTTTCATATAACTCTGCCAGCGATGTCAGAGACTGCGACGCCATCATTGACGCTGCCCTCTTCCCGCGAAGGTCAGGTAATTATTCTCACTGATCGGCCTACTGAATCCCACGATTTGATTAAATATCTCAAGCGGAATGGTTTTGACATCGATGTGCGCCCCCTTTCTCCAGTGCCATTGCTGGTGGAATCCCTCTCTATGTCTCCGCCCGGGGCTGTGGTACTCGATCTTGCACCCGATGCAGAACTTGGATGGAAATTGATTAAGGGCTTAAAAGAAAATTCTGCCACCCAGGATGTGCCGGTGCTTTTTTATAAACTCTTTGCCGAAAGCGATGCCGGGTCAGTTTTGACGTTAGATTTTATGTTGAAACCGCTGGATGCCGATCAGCTGGTCAGAGCCCTGGAGCGCTACGGGTTGAAAGGAGGGCATCACGATCGGCAAAAAGTGATCCTGGTGGTCGATGATGAGCCCGGTATTCTCAAGCTCCACGCGGAATTGATCGAAACCGAACTTCCGGAAGCCCAGGTTCTGACAGCGCCGGATGGGAAGAAAGGGTTGGAGATCATGCGCAGAGAACACCCTGATCTGGTCTTACTGGACTTAATGATGCCTGAAGTGGATGGTTTCAATGTGATTCAAAGAATGCAGGAAGACCCATCTCTTTGTTCCATTCCGGTGATTGTTCTTACCGCGCAGGTTTTAACCAGAGAGGACATGAAACGATTGAACAAAGGGGTAGCCACTGTATTATCGAAAGGGGTATTTCGACGCCAAGAGATCATACAGCGTATCGAGCATGCTCTAACGCAAAGCATGAAATCGGTGAGTGAAGGCCAGCGGTTGGTGCGGCAAGCCATGGTTTATATTCACGAGCACTATAAAGAGCCGATTTCCCGGGCAGACATCGCAGGCTATTTGAATGTTAATGAACAATATCTGTCGCGGTGTTTCCATAAAGAGGTTGGCATTGGGCCGATGACCTATCTTGGACGATATCGGATTCATCAGGCGAAAAAATTACTTTCCGAAGGGCGGTTTTCGGTCACCCAGGTGGCTCTCGAGGTGGGCTTTTCCAGCCAGTCTTACTTCAGCCGGATTTTTCAACAGGAGACCGGTCAGACCCCAACCGCCTATATGCGCCATCCGTTCAAAGATCTTTCCTGAAATAACAGGTTACAAAAGTGCACAATCTGGTTTCCTCAGTGTATGACATTTGAGGAAAAAGCAGGTAAAAATAAAGCGGCACGTGACATTCTTTATCTGGAAAAGATGATTCTTGCCATCGGCTAGCCGAGTTGTATGCCCCATACCTGCCTGATTGCTGCCCACGATCCCTGGTTCATCCAACTATTGCGGATTTTTTCCGAAGAAAGTGGTGTCCGCGTGGTTCAAGCGTTTGAAGGGCAAGATGTATTACCATTGGCTCTCCAGGAGAAACCAGCGATTGTTTTTTTGCAGATCGATCTTCCGGGTCAGGTAATGGGGCAAGAAGTCCTCAAATTACTTAAGCGGAATTCTGCCACGGCTCAAATACCTGTGTTCGCCTTTTCCTGGAGAGCGCAGGAGCGGTTGGACGAAATCATCGGGGATCTTACCGGTTATCTACAGGAGCCGATCACCTATGAAGCATTTGTAGATGCGCTTGCTAAAGCGGGGGTGCATTATCAGGTTCGTGGCTCAGAAGGCCGGGATCAATTACAAGCGGCAAATCGATCAACCCGGATGCAAAGCGTAGATCATTCAGGAAAAGGGCAGGCATCCGGTGAATCCCGGAAAGCCGGGAAATGAAAAGCCCTGGCAATAAATGACGCTCACTCACGGGGGATGATCTCTCGTGCGTGAGTATTTTATGAGGAGGAAAGGCAATGGCACAGAGTGTATTACCACGATGGCGGGGTTTTAATCTCCTGGAGATGTTTACCACGCAAAGCAGTGGTGATTTTCAGGAAGATGATTTCCGCTGGATTTCTGAGTGGGGCTTTAATTTTGTACGTATTCCTGCCTGTTATACCCTCTGGATTGAAGGAGAGGATGTTTACCGGTTGAAAGAAGCCATGCTGGAAAAGGTAGACCGGGTGGTGAGACTGGGTGAAAAATACGGTATCCATGTGTGCTTAAATTTTCACCGTGCGCCGGGTTTTTCGGTTAACCCTGAACGAAAAGAGCCTTTTAACTTATGGAAAGATGAGGAAGCCGTTGAGGCTTTTCTGTTTCATTGGACGACCTTTGCCAGACGTTATCAAGGGATTCCATCCGAGCGATTGAGTTTTAACCTGGTGAATGAACCTACCCGCCCGGACCCAGCCGTGATGACTCGTGAAGATCACGCCCGGGTCATGCGACGCGCAGTTGCAGCCATCCGTGAAGTGGATGCGGAGCGTTTGATTATTCTGGATGGTTTGAGCTGGGGGACTGAACCGTTGACAGATTTAGTAGATCTGGGAGTAGCCCAGAGTTGCAGGGCTTATGCACCCATGGGTATCAGCCATTATAAAGCGAGCTGGGTCGGAGGAGAGGACTGGCCCGAACCTACATGGCCGGGCGCCCTTCAGGATGGAAAACCGTGGGATCGGACTTCTCTGGAAGCATTTTATCAACCCTGGATTGATCTGGCGGAGCGTGGGGTGGGGGTTCATTGTGGAGAAGGCGGGGCGTATTGCTATACTCCTCACCATGCTTTCCTGGCCTGGTTCCGCGATGTACTGGAAATTCTCACCGCGAGTAACATCGGATATGCATTATGGAACTTCCGCGGGCCTTTTGGCGTGCTGGATTCGGAACGCAGCGATGTAGCCTATGAGGACTGGCATGGCCACGCACTGGATCGAAAATTGTTAACGCTGCTACAATCTTTCTAACGGCAGGTTGTGTTTGGGGTCAGCTTTCTAAACCCCGGTATGCCCAGTTTTTGCCCTGACCGATTAGCCGAAAGGCTCTATTCGCTCTCACTTCAAGGCTCAGGGAAGGTGGATAGAGTCTTGCCGGCAGAAGGGTGGGGGTAAAGTACCCTTCGAATAATGGAGGAGGGCTATTTTATTAATGATGTACCAAGTCGCAGAGAAGAGGAGTGATTTGTCGCAATGGCTTTCCAAAATTTAGAATATGCTTTGAGGGGTGATTTTATTCATCACTGGTTGGTAGCCGGGCCTTTTACAAAGCCGGTCGCCGAGGTGACAGGGCCATCTGAGGAAAATCTGGTATCCGGTTTGTCGCATCCAGAAGATATTGCAGACCGAGCAACAATGCGGGTGGGTGAATTTGAAGGACGCTGGCGTTATTTTCGGTGCCTGGAAGACCATCGGGTAGACGTGACTCATCACTCTGCGAGGGCTGAGGAAGGGTTCCTGTGGGCGTATACCCACCTGGAATTCTCTCAAGGAGGAGAAGGTGGACTGACCATTTATTCGGACGTACCTGTCACAGTGTGGTGGAATGGGCAATGGCTCGGAAGGACCGATAACTCAGCATACAGGGGTCAGCGTATTCCAGTGCAGTTGGAACACTCCAATGATTTACTGGTTCGTATGGAATGGACTTCTTCCGGTCTGTATGCCCATGCCATGGCTGTGAGGCTGGATCTCGAATCCTCTGAGGGAAGCGCTCCTGAGGGAATCATTCGGTTGAAAACCCAGGCGAAATACCCCAAACGTCAACAGACGCTGGAAGAGGCTTTTGAAAAAGCCTACCTGGAATCACCCATCAGCTATCGCGGTACACGCATTCATCTTGGCTGGGCAGAAGACGCCCCGGCGGATTTGCGCTTTGCCTACCAGATTCAAGATGCCGAAGAGCGGATTTATGTGGAGGGTAGTGCAGAGATTCATCCCGAGGAGAAGGTGGATATTGGTCACCCGATTCGTATTTTTGAACGCCCGTACCGTGTGGTATTGCGTGCGCCCAACCGCGAGTATTACGATATGGGGCTCCGATATCAGGCCGAAATTCCCCTGTATATCCTGGACAATGCATATAGTGATGCTTCGAAGGGAGATTATTCCACGCGGCGTAAGGAGGCCCTGGAAGATGCTGTCCGGCGCAGTCCTCATCTCTTTGCTGAAATTGCCCGTCTTGAACTGGGAAGGGTGGATGAGGTAGACTGGAAAGCCGTTCAACAGGCCTGTGAAGAGGTTGCACCGGGAGTCGAAGGGAGTGAACTGACCTTCCTTGGGCTGCTCGGGATGGTTAAAAGATACCGGGAAAAGATTGATTTTCCGCAAGCCTTTACGGATAGACTTTCTACGGTTGCATTCAGCTTCCCTTATTCTGACAAGGAGATCTCTGGCGAAAGCTATTGGGCAGCACGTCAGGCTTGCGCAGTGCTGGCAGGGCAATTGTGGCCAGAGGGTGCCTTTGCTTCAGGCGAGAGTGGAAAGTCGGTACGGGAAAGAGGCGAATCCTCCTTGCTTACTCTTCTAAGAGAAAAAGGCAAACGTGGGTTTGCGGAATGGGGGAGTGATGTTGCTCTTGAGCGATGGATTGTCCTTCTGTCTCACCTGGTTGGTCTGGCAGAGAATGAGAATCTGGCGGAGCTGTCTGCGGTGCTCCTGGATCGAATTCTCTTTTCGCTGGCGCTTCACCAGCATCGTGGTGTATTGGCTTTACCGGCGCAGAACACCAGTGTATGGGCTCTGAAGAGTGGTCAGCTCCAGGCCATCTCAGGTGTCCAGTATCTTCTCTGGGGTATGGGTGTGTTACAGCAACACATTATGGGAGTGGTCAGCCTGGCCTGCTCGGAATATGAGTTTCCATCTTTCTTTGCCGATTTAGCTGTCAGGACAGAGGAGACGATTCTTTCACGAGAAGGCCACGACGAGAATGGGAAGACTGCTCACCTTCTGATGTATCGAACTCCTGATTACACTCTTTCTTCTGTGCAGGATTATCGTCCTGGAGACCCTGGAAAAGCCGAGCGAGTCTGGCAGGCGATTCTGGGAAGTGAAGCGATTGTGTACACCAACCATCCGGCCAGTGCGTATGACGATGATGCTCATCGTCCAGGGTTCTGGCTGGGTAATGGGGTATTACCCAGAGTGGCTCAATACCAGAACATCCTTTTTGCGGCTTATCGCCTGCCTGAAGATGATTGGATGCCCTGGACTCATGCTTATTTCCCGGTGAGTGAGTTTGATGAAACACGCTTTGAGGGAGGATGGGCTTTTGCTCGCAAAGGTGATGGATACCTGGCGATCACAGCCAGGCAGGGTATTGAATTGATCCGCCATGGAAAAGGAGCGTATCGAGAGTTACGTTCACATGGCGTCGAAAATATGTGGATATGTGTTCTGGGACGTAAAGCGGACTTCCAGGATTTTCGAGGTTTCCAGAAAAAGACTCTTAAAGGCCGTTTGGAATGGCGCGATGGCCTGGGGGTAAGCTTTTATGCACCGATTGGTGATGAGATATCGTTTGGCTGGGAGGGTGATCTCCTGGTGAATGGGGTTGCTCAGCCTCTTTATGGAGATTACTTAATTGAAAACCGCTACTGTACTGCTCAACAAGGAGCGGGCATGATTGATATTCAATATGAAGGAATGATCCTGCGGTTAAATTTCGAATAAAGGTGCTGGTTGTTAATTTTGCAGCGCTAAAACGTAATAACTACGAAAATTGAACGAAAGAAAGGCTACAAAATTACATGAAAGAGTATCAAACGTATATTGCCGTGCTTAAATAGCTATGCTATAAAAAAACAGGTGTTCTCCCAGCAATGATGTCATCACAACCGAATCCAGATTGGCTCGACACAACCCGTCGAGAAAGAGGTGAGAACACTATTGCCCGTGTTACCCTTCTCATTCAGCGGAACGCAAGAGAAAGGAGGCGCTCTGTCAGAAGTACAATCTGCTCAATCTGGATAAATTTCATTTATGCAATCCATCCTTCTATAGCGCATGTGTAAAAGGAGAAGAAAATGTCAAAGATTTCTCGTCGGGAATTCCTGTTTGTGTCTGGTGCGGTGGCTGCCGGTGCCGTTCTGACAGCCTGCCAGCCAACCACGGCTACGCCTACAACCGCTCCTGCTCAGGAACAGCCCACCAAACCTGCAGAGCCCACCAAAGCCCCGGAGACTGGTAAGGCCGAAGAGCCCACCAAGGCTCCAGAAGTCGTTCGAACCTGGCCTCTTGGAGAAGTGCCCCGAAATAAGACCCTGATCTATTCTTACGGTGCCGCTGCACCTGAGCTGTGCAGCCCGCTGGTGAGTGGTTACAACCATCAACTTGGTTACGCCATTCTGTGGGAACCGTGCGCTTTCTATGCAGCCCATGCCGATAAAACCTACATGTGGCTGGCCGAAAGCTATAAATACAACGATGATGCCACAGAGTGCACGATCACCTTCCGCAAGGGCATCAAATGGAGTGACGGCACTCCATTCACCGCCAAAGATGTGGCATTCTCGATGGATTTGCTCAAGCGAGTCGATGGCCTGCCGCGGTCTTCCACCTACAAGACGGAATTGAACAGCACCGAGGTCGTGGATGACAATACCATCAAGATCAAGCTGAATCAGACTGACTGGCGCTTCTTCTTCAAGAGCCTGACCTTCCGCTTTGATCTGGGTGATGATACCGCCATTCTGCCACAGCATATCTTCAAGGATGTTCCGGAAGACCAGCTTGTCTCCTTCAAATTCTTCGATAAAGAGAAGGCGTGGCCAGTAACCACCGGCCCCTACGGGGTGAGCAATTCGACGGATCAGACAACCTACTTTGATCTGCGCCCCACCTGGTGGGCCGTTGAAACCGGTTTCGTCGAGAAATATCCGGATGTGGAACGCCTGCTCTGGATTCCGTTCCAGAACGACACGCTGGCCGCTCAGCAGTTGATCAATAACGAAATTGACCAACCGCTGGATATGCGCCCCTTGATGATTACCAGCCTGCTGGCGCAGTCAGATCACATCATTTCCTGGACAAAGAAACCTCCCTTCGGCTATACGGACTGGTGGCCGATTTCGGTTCAGTTCTGCACCGCGAAACCCCCATTCGATAACCCGAAGGTGCGCTGGGCGATCGCCTATGCGATTAACCAGCAGCAGGTGGTGGATGTAGGTTGGGGTGGTATCGGAAAGGTGGCTTACTCGCCCTTCCCCGAATTTGCCAAGCTGAACGAGTACATGGATAGCATCAAGGATATTACTGAAAAGTACAATGTCCTTGAGTACAACCTGGAGAAGAGTGCTCAGTTGATGACCGAAGCCGGTTTCACCAAAGATGCGGAAGGCTTCTGGGTTGATGCTCAGGGTGTGCGCCCCGACGCCGATCTTTACGCTGGTGTACCGCTGTTTGCCGATCTGGCTCCAGTGGTTGCTGAACAATTACGCACGGCGGGTTTCCAATGCGAGCACAAAGCTCCGCAGGATGTGTGGGCGGCAAAGGTAGATGGGCGTGCTTCGCTCTTCCTCTTCGGCCATGGTGGCGCGACGATTGACCCGTGGGACACCTTCATGCTCTACCGCAAAGAAAATGCCCTCCCCATGGGGCAGCAGAGCTGGGGGAACATCACCCGCTGGTACAATGATGAGTTCACCGCCATCACGGATGAGATGAACAACACAGCCATGGACGATCCGAAGATGAAGGAGCTCTTCCGCAAGGCGATGGAGATCTGGTACCGTGAACTACCGGACTGCCCGCTGGTTCAGTGGTTCCATCGTATCCCGGTCAATACCACCTACTGGACGAACTGGCCAACTGAAGAGAACCCCTACATGAACTCTGCTCTGTGGCATCTCACCATGCTGCAGGTGGTGCTTGGCCTGAAAGCCACCAACGCATAACCTCCTCATCCGGCTGGGATTGATGAGTATTCGTCCTGTAATGGAATGAGACGTCGCCAGGGGGCCGATACCCAAGGCCCCCTGGCAGGGTTTTTCCATACGATGAGTATTCTTGGCCAGAAATATTAACAATTAGGGATATAGCTATCGTGGGTGTGGGAGGTTTTCCATGAGGTTAAGTTATGTAATTCGTCGGGTGTTCTTTGTGTTTATGGTCATCTGGACGGCGGCGACGATTAACTTTGTCTTGCCCCGCCTGACCGGACGTGATCCTATCAAAGAGCAACTCATGCAACAAATAGCGAGTGCAGGCCGAAAACCGGAAGACGCCGAACAGATGTGGAGAAAGTACAACGATCTATTCGGTCTGGATAAGCCTCTCTGGCAACAATATTTATCTTATATGTCTTCGGTCGCTCGGCTAGATTTTGGTTACTCGATTAACTCATATCCCCGAACGGTAATGGAAATTATTATCGCCCGAGGAAGATTGACCCTGCCATTTTTGTCGGTGGCTATCTTCATTGCATTCGTAACGGGGATTCTCCTTGGAGCATTACTGGGGTGGAATAAAACTCCCAAGTGGATCAGTGCCATTGTTGTCCCCCCGTTAATGGTTTTTTCATCTGTTCCACAATTCCTGGTGGCATTGGTATTGATTTATTTTGTGGCATTTCGGGCCAAACTTTTCCCTCTGGGCGATCCATACCCGAAGACGATGATTGAGGACTGGAGCAACCCGGCTTTCCTGGCTAAATATGCCTATCATGCAGTGCTGCCCATTCTATCTGTGGTCATCGTGGAAGCTTCGGGTTGGGCGCTGGGAATGCGAGCGATGATGGTGACCGTCGAAGGGGAAGATTATGCCACTTTTGCCGAAGCCAAAGGGTTGAAGAATAGCCGTATTTTCTTCCGCTACCTCATGCGTAATGCTTTGCTGCCTTCTCTAACAGGGCTGGCGTTACGGCTCGGGTTCATCATCACCGGTGCCGCAGTAACTGAGACGTTCTTCAACTACTCAGGTATTGGGAGTACGCTCAGCACCGCGATCAGTACCTTCGACTACTTCTTGCTATACGGCATTTGTCTGATCATGGTCGTGAGCATCGCGCTGGCGACCTTTATCATGGATATGATTTATCCACTGCTTGATCCGCGTATCGCTTACCGTGGACAGAGAGGGTGAGTGAGATGAGGGGATTCTTCGCTTACGTCAAACGGAATCCGGCCTTTGGGGCTGGCATCGGTATTCTAATCTTCCTGCTACTTTTTACCTCAGTAGGGAGATTGTTTGTTAACCCGCAACATGCCTACCCTCTGTCAGTGCCGGCCAACCTGCCGCCTAACCCGCAATATCCCTTCGGTACTGACCGCCAGGGGCGTGATCTTTTAGCAGTGATGGTTGTGGGCACCGGAATGACCCTGCAAATTGGTGCCATCGCTGGAGCCATTGGCCTTTCGGTTGGGATTGTGCTGGGCTTTGTGGCTGGCTACTATGGCGGCACCATGATTGATACGATCATCACCTCCTTCATTGATATTTACATGAGCATTCCAGGGTTTCTGATTCTGGTACTGGTTGCTTCCACATTCAGAAATGTGAAACTGGGGGTGACTGAAATGGGGTTAATTGTGGCCATCGTCTCCTGGGCAGGGCCAGCGCGATCGATCCGTGCTCAGGTACTGTCAATGCGTGAACGCCCCTTCGTGATGATGGCCAAATTAAACGGGATGGGCAACTTTGAAATCGTGATGAAAGAGCTGGTGCCGAACCTGTTGCCGTTCCTGGTCATGAGCCTGTCGCAATCGGTCTATGGTGGAATCATGTCTTCTCTGGGGCTGGAGGCGCTTGGGATCGGCAGCCGCCGTGAACCGACCATGGGAATGACGCTCTATTATGTGCAGTACTATTCGGCCTTCATGGTGGGGATGTGGTGGTGGATTATCGAGCCGGTGATTGTGATTGTCCTTGTGCTGACTTCCCTGGTGTTGACATCCTTTGGCCTGGATGAGATCGCCAATCCCAGAGCGCGGAGGAAAGCGTGAACACGAACGTCAAACCTGTCATCGATATTCGCAATCTTAAAGTGTATTTCTACGTCAAGGCCGGGACGGTTAAAGCGGTGGATGGAGTTACCCTGGCGATAGAACCCGGGGTAAAGCTTGGTCTGGTGGGAGAATCGGGCTCCGGAAAGACCACCATGGCCCTGGCGTTGATGCGTATGGTACGACCTCCGGCCACGATCGAGGGTGAGTTGTATCTCGATGGGGTAGACATTTTGAAGTTGAGTGAAGAAGAAATGCGCCGGGTGCGATTGAGCGAGCTGGCAATGATCCCCCAGGGTGCAATGAATTCACTCAATCCGGTGATGCGTATCCGCGATCAGATTTTGGATGGAATGATCGATCATGGGGTGCGAATGAGCCGGTCGGAGGCCAACCAGAAAGTTGAAGAACTGCTGGATATTGTTGAGCTTCCCAAGAAGGTAGCTCGCATGTATCCACATGAGCTCTCGGGTGGTATGAAACAACGGGTGTGCGTGGCCATTGCCATTTCAATGAGGCCGAAGGTTCTCATCGCAGATGAGCCGACCAGCGCGCTGGATGTGGTGATTCAACGTCAGGTGATGGAAACGATCACCCGCCTGGTGAAGAATCTGCACCTCTCGATGATCTTGATCGGTCATGATATGGGGTTGATGGCGCAAAGCGTGGATCGAATTGCAGTGATGTATCCCGGAAAGCTCATGGAAGTGGGAGATGTTCGTGATATCTTTGCCGAGCCTCTTCACCCGTACACACAGGCGCTCATCAATAGCTTACCGGTGCTTGGGAAACGTGGTGTATTCAATGGCATTCCGGGTGTGCCTCCATCGGTGATCAACCCGGGACCTGGTTGCCCCTTCAACGATCGCTGTCCAAAAGTGATTGAGGGATTGTGCATTCAAAAGATGCCGCCGTTCCGAGAAATTAAACCCGGTCGGTGGGTAGCCTGCCACCTTTACGAGGGAGTGAACTAACATGGCCCCGATTATCGAAATGCGCAATGTAACCAAGGTGTTTGGAGGTCCAATCGGTAGTCCCAAGGCAACTGTGGCCCTGGATGATTTCAGTTTTGCGGTGGACTCGGACTTCCCCCACATCATCACAATCGCCGGGGAATCGGGGAGTGGTAAGACCACGATGATGATGCTGATCCTGGCTTTCTATGAGCCATCAGCCGGACAGATTCTCTATAACGGCAAAGATATCTGGAAAAAGATGTCACGCCAGGAAACGATGGATTACCGGCGAAATGTGCAGGCCGTCTTTCAGGATCCTTTTGCGGTATATAACCCCTTTTACAAGGTGGACAATCTGCTGAGCATCCCGATTAAGAACTTCCGGCTGGCGAGGACCAAGGATGAAACCCAGGCACTCATGGAAAGTGCGTTACGCCGGGTGGGTCTGAGGCCGGAAGAGACCCTGGGGCGGTATCCACATCAGTTAAGCGGTGGGCAACGCCAGAGGATTGCGGTAGCCCGGGCGTTAATTCTGCAACCCAGGCTGTTGATCGCCGATGAACCAGTTTCGATGGTGGATGCTTCGTTGCGGGCGACCCTGCTTCAGCATATCCGCGATATGAATCAGGAGCTGCGTATTCCCATCCTCTACATTACCCATGACCTGACGACAGCCTACCATGTCAGTGATTATATTGTGGTGCTTTACCGGGGTGGAGTAATGGAAGCAGGGGATGTGGAGCGGGTGATCCGCGATCCGAAACATCCTTATACGCAACTTCTGGTGAATTCGATCCCCTGGCCAGATCCCAATCATCTATGGGGGGAGGCAGCTGAAGCCAAACGAGCCGGAACGGCCGTCCTGGCGGGTTGCCGGTTTGCGGACCGTTGTCCTCATGCATTTGATCTGTGCTGGAAAGAAAAGCCAGAGCTCTATCGCACCAATGGATCACAGGTAGCAGCGTGTTTCCTGTATCAAAGTAACGATAAACTGGAGCGGAAAGATCTGGGAACGCTGTTTATCAAGAAATGATGCTGCCGGGCTGGCGGGTGGCTCAACTGGTGTGATTGAGGTTTACTGAATGAAGGCCAGTTTGTGGTTGCCATCCCCTCCGTGGCTGCGGAGGGGATGGCTTATGGGAGAATATCGGTATGATGATAGAACAGCGAACCAAAAAGGTCGCCGGAAAAGGGGGGCAGCCTGAGGCCGAGGTAGAAGTTTTATACGTTCATCCATCCAAGCAGGGTTTGAATTTTACTGCGAATAGCGGCATGGGGCGCCCATACGGTCTCATACCGGTAGGATTGCCTGCTCTGGTTAACCTGCTACGGCAACAGGGAATTCCCGTTCGCGGTGTGAGCCATCCACTGGAAGTTCAATTGAATCCCTCTTTTAATTTGAAAAAGTGGCTGGCCTCGCACCGACGCGCTAAAGTGGTGCTGATTGATATGCACTGGTACGAGCATTGCTTTGGGGCTGTGGATACAGCCAGAGCCGTGAAGGCAGCACTCCCTGAAGCCTGGACAATCCTTGGCGGGTTGTCTGCCTCAGGGTTTGCCAGAGAAATTATGGAGCAATTTGAGGTTGTGGATTTCGTTGTTCGGGGGGATGCAGAAAAACCATTAACCTCTCTGGTACGATTATTGCTCGACGTACAGGACCGGGAAGCTTTACGGGCAAATTTGAGAGAGATCCCGAACCTGACGTATCGGGATCAAGATGAGATCATTGAAAATCCACTCACCTATACTGCTACAAGCGAAGACCTGGATTCTCTGGATTTTGTTGACCTGAGTTTTCTTGAACATCATCGGGCCTATTTTGTGCATGAATACATCGTAACTGACCTGGCAAAGGCAAGAGAAAAGATCGATACATCTCCTTACCTTGGCCGTTGGATTACAACAGCGCGCGGTTGTAAGTTCAATTGCTCCTATTGCGGAGGTGGCCGGTCAGCTCATAAACGACTGGCCAACCGCGTAGGTCTGGTGGTGCGGTCGCCTGAAAAGGTAGTGGAAGACCTGAGCCGTTTGGAAAAAATGGGTGTGATTCAGGCTTCGATGACGTACGATATTGCTGAAATCAGCGAAGATTACTGGCGTGAATTGTTTGATCGAATCCGCCGCAGCGGGGTGAAGATTGGAATTTACAATGAGTTCTTCCAGATGCCCGATGGAGCCTTTGTTGACGAATTTGCCAAAACGGTACCCAGAGAACATTCCTGCCTGGCCGTGAGTCCGCTTTCGGGAAATGAGAAAGTTCGGCGGTTAAACGGAAAGCATTATTCCAACCAGGAGCTATTCGATTTACTGGAGGTTTTAAGCCGCAATCGGATTTATTTATTTGTGTATTTTTCGCTAAACCTTCCGGGAGAAACCCGGGAAACGTTTGAAGAGACGGTTGAGCTGGCTCAGGCAGTGTATGAGTTTTACCCGAATTCACTCTTGAAAATATTAAATACGGTGCATACGATTGACCCTCTGGCGCCAATGAATGTGAACGCCGAAAAATTTGGGATACAATCTTCTATGAAATCCTTTAAGGATTATTATCTTTATTGTTTCAACACCCAATTCAGCGATCCGGCAGCCCGAACTGACCTTTACCGTGGGTTTGTACTCGATGAGCCGGGAGATCGCTCGGTGGAGGCTATGGCTAATCGCTGGGATCGCGAAAGGACAGGAAAAGAAATCAGCTGGTGGCCCATTCCACCAAGCTGGTAAAATTATAAAGATGTCACGTTTGCATTTGTTTAAAGTACTTTTGGAGTTATTCCAGGATGGGGTACGATACCTGTATAGACGGTTGTCGATCAGTCTTGGAATTGCCATTGGGGGGGTAGGGGTAAGTTTTTTATTCACTCGCGGATTTACCTGGGTGGCTTTCAGTGAACGTTTGGTGTGGGCCGGAATTGCGCTGAACATGGTAGCTTTGATCATTCTGATGGCGCAAATGTCTACGGGAAAAGAGTTCGGGGTAAGCAGTATGGTGCGAAGCCCGGCCGAAGCGCGGCGTCTGATGGAGAACAATCTCGAAATTCGAGAGAAGCTCGAAAAAAGATATGACGCAGCTCTGTTAATCTGGTTGACCGGGATGAGTTTGATTGGAATTGGCGCCCTGGTAGAGGTGCTGTTTGTTTCAGGAATGGGCTGATTCCTCAACCTATGGCAGATTCAATCCAATGAAATGAGGAGATCGAATGGAGAAGTCGAAAATCTGGGTTTTTGTGAGCGTTCTCTGTGCCATGTTCGTTCTGGTAGCGTGTGCTCCGGGTTCAGGAGGTTCACCAACCCCAACGCCATTACCCCCCGTTTCCAGTTATGAAAAATCCATTTTTACTGTCGAAGAGGGGCCAATTGTGGAAGAAAAGCAGCTCATGGGTGAGATTGTTCCCTCCAGACAGGAAGAATTGTTTTTCCGCGCTTCTGGTTTTGTGACGCGAGTGTCGGTGAAACAGGGGGACGTGGTAAAGAAAGGCACGGTGCTGGCGGAGATGCAGGTGGATGATTTACTCAACCAGCTGCAACAGGCGCGCATTGACCTGGAGGTAGCGCAGGCGAACCTGGCCAAGGATAAGGCTCAGCGAGAATATGACATTCAGAAAGCAACTGCAGAAGTAACAATCTGGAAAATGCGCGTAGCCGATGCCCAGCTTGATTACGATCGTGCGGTGGGTATCCAGAAAGAAAAAGCGTTGCTCAATTTGAATATTGCTAAAGAAAACCTGGCGCTGGCTGAAGCAGCCCTCAAACTGGTGCAGGAGAACACCAATCCGTATATGGAACAGGCGGTTAAACGCAGTCAACTGGCGGTGGAACGCCTGGAGGGGTTACTGGCCGAACGTCAGATCGTGGCACCTTTCGATTGCGTGGTATTGCGCGCGATCATTCGTCCGGGGCAACAGGTGGATGCATTTTTTGTGGTCTTTGTGGTCGGAGACCCATCGGAGTTGATTGTACGCAGCCCCTACGATTTTGACCTGGCCAGCAAGATGACCGATAAGATCGAGGTGAATCTATATTTCGACTCTAAGGATGAGAAAGGGTATACCGTGAGTTATTTACCCAATTTCCTCCCGGTGACGACCAACAAAGAAGCCACTACTACCCGCAGTTCTGGCGATTATTTTTACTTCAGCCTGCCGAAAGAAATCCAACAACAGGATTTAAAGGTGGGGAGGACAGTTTTCCTTAAAGTGATTCTTGGCCGTAAAGAAAAAGCGTTACTTCTGCCGCCTTCTGCCATTCGAGAGTACAAAGGACTGCGGTTTGTCATTGTGCAGGATGGAGAAAAAAGGCGTCGCGTTGAAGTTAATGAGATTGGTTTGAAAGGCACCGATAAATGGGAGATCGTAGCCGATCTCAAACCTGGTGATAAAGTTGTGGGGCCATAGGGGAGACCGCCATGATGAAAAGGCTGGCAGAAAAGCTGAAACAAGCCCTCCAGGCCATTCGCGGGGTGCTCCAATCGAAGGTAAACCTCCCCGAGATAACGGGCTGGCTCAGACAAAGTTTCCATGCGGTTCAGAATGGTCTCCGGTCAGGCGGGAAAATCAGGGAATTACCTGGACGGTTGATACAGGCTCTTCGCTCTTTGCCCCACCACACGGTGCGGGCCTTTAGAAGGTTTCTGCATACAGCAGGAGTTTTTATCATTGCCTCTCCCGTACTGCTTGCGGGGTTGGCTAACCGGCTGGTGGATTATGCCTTGATTTCCGTCTCGATGATGCTGGTGGTGGTCAAACGCCTCAGGCACAACCTCGGTTTAAGCATCAGCGCCATCCTTGGAATTGTGGCAGTACTTGGGATGGTGGTCTGTGTGCCTATCTTTTCACACTCGGTATCAGGCCAGGTGTTACGCCAGCAACTGGAGCAGAAAGCGCTCACCACACGCCGTTATTTGTTCAGCATGCACATGTATTACATCGAGTCGCGGTCTGCTCCCCGTTCAGATATCGAAAAAGTGCATTCCATCGCACGATTCATCGAGGATAAGACTCGCAGCCTGATGGGCTTGCCAGTTGAGAAGATGATCATCAAAGTGCAATCGGGCACACTTGGGCTTCGTTCGGTCAAGCCAAGAGGAAATGCCTCACCCGATGATCCGTGGATGGTGATGTCCTTCATCACTCAGGAGAACGTGCCGAAACTGGCGGAGATCGTGGAGGGGGAATGGCCCGCCCCTGACACATCGACGAGCGGCCCTATCCGTGTGGCGGTGATGGAGAGCACAGCGGACGAGTATTTCCTGAACATTGGTGATCGTTTCCGGTATGGGCCGGTGGAAGTTGAGATTGCAGGAATCTGGCGGCCGATTGACCCGAACAACCCTGAATGGTTTGAATTGCCTACGACGGGGTTTGCCAATGGCATGTGGATTCCGGAAGAAACGTATCAAACGAGGCTTAGTGCCCTGTTTGAGCGGCCTATCTTTTATGCCTCCTGGTATGTGGTCATTGACGAGAAGAAAGTCCAGTTTACTCATGCGCCAAAGTATGCTCGTGGAATTGTACAGCTGAATAATGAACTGGTGCGCGTACTTCCCGGAATCACTACGGATTATTCTCCCCAGGAGGCACTGGTTACATACCAGCAGAGAGCAGATGCTCTTACCACCCTCTTCTACGCCGTCGGGGGGCCAATGGTAGTGCTGGCACTGCTTTTCATCTCCCTTACTGCAAGTATTTCGATGCAGCAATATGAGCAGGAAATTGCTACCATGCGTGGGCGGGGTACCAGCTGGGGGCAGGTAGCCGGTTTGAACATCATCGAAAGTGTCATTCTGATTGTGGCGGCTATTCTTCCTTCGCTCCTGGTGGGCTGGCTGGCGGCGGGGATTATGGGGAGCACGCTGTCTTTCCTGAGGTTTACCACCCGGCATGAATTGCGATTAACCTTTCAGGGGGTTAATTTCCTCTGGTTATTCCTGGCAGGATTGCTGATCCTTGTGGCGCGTTT